>Ga0247824_10000010_pt1 | contig 66037 bp, 107 predicted proteins | sample 13C_PalmiticAcid_FD_194412 | JGI IMG/M metagenome (GOLD analysis project Ga0247824, IMG submission 194412) | Soil microbial communities from agricultural site in Penn Yan, New York, United States - 13C_PalmiticAcid_Day48 | ecosystem: Environmental > Terrestrial > Soil > Agricultural land...
GGAGTTTGGCAATAAGCCCTGGTCATGGGACTCTTGTGTCTCAAGCGCCACATCAGGTGGCTACGGAGCTAGGGAGACAGGGCATGAGCAGCGAAAACTACCAGGTGGGCACGGTCAAGGCGCACGGGCTCAACTTCGGCGACACATTCCTCTTCCATGGGATGGCGTCCGACCCGACCCCTACGCAGGAGGGCACGCCGGTCAAGTTCGCCGGAAAGATCGGCACCAAGTACCACCTGATCTCGGTCACCGGTCCCGAGATCATGACGTGGGAGTTCGGGCCGTCCGCGAAGATCTGGGCGGACACCACCGTCAAGCACCTGATCACCACGGCCACGCGGACCCTGGACAACGGGGACGTCGTCCACACCGCCGAGTGCGAGCACGGCTGGATGACCGGGTTCCACCTGTCAACCGAGGACGCGTACGCCGTCGCCGAGGGTCACGGTGAGGTGTCCCGTGAGCTGTACGTGCCCCCGACCCCGGCCGTCGAGATCACCGGTGCTGACGTTGAGGCCGCACGCGTGGCCATTCGGGACAACGGGCGCGTCTTCGCGGCCGAGGCGCACAACTTCGCGCCCGTGGAGGCGTTCGCCATCCTGGTGGAGTCCGGCACGCACACCCTGGTCAACGACGGTGACATGTCCCGTTACGTCCGTACCCGCCGCACGGCCGACCGTGTCGTGATCACGGATGGCCTGGCGGTGTGGGACTACAACCTGAATCCCGGTCGCGTGGTTCTGTCGACCATGGACGGCGACGGATGGTTCAACGTCGACACGATCAACGCGGGCCGGTCCCTGATGAACGGGGAGCGCGTGACCACGGTGCTCCCGCGTACCGGCCAGTCGGCCACGGACGCCCTGACCGAGGACGCGGCCCCTTTCGAGGTCCCGGCCCCCGGTGAGATCGAGGCGTTGCGGGCTGAGCACGACGCGAACATGTCGGCATGGGCGGCCCCCCTGCTGAAGGCGCTTTCGGCCCCCAACCCCGGCAGTGTCGGCGCTATCGCGGATGCCCTGGTGGCCTCGGACCGTCGGCACGCTGAGGCCCTGGCCGTCGAGGTTACCCGGCCCGTGGCGGAGATCCACACCGGCGACGGGACCGTGGTCACCGAGGCGGACGTCAAGACGCGCGTGCGTGAGGCGTTCGGCACCAAGATCAAGCCCGGTGACACGGTGCGCCGCCGGTCCGATGGCGTCGAAGGTTTCGTGCGCGACACGGTGGGGATGGGCATGCTCGATGTCGCGTTCCCTGGTGGGGCCGGGTACGTGCGGACCGTGGCCGAGTTGCACGCGATGGGGTACGACGTGATCCCGCAGGACGCGATGATCGAGCTGATCGGGGCTGAGGTCACCGAGGCTGAGGTGTGGGCCGGTACGGGCACGATGATCAAGCGCCCGATCCGTGCCCTGTTGGGGCGGCGCAAGCGCAAAGCGAGCAAGGTCAACGCGCGTCGCGTCCGGGGTGGGTTCTGACATGGGCGCGGCGCTGGGTTACCTGGTCATGGGGGTCGTGATGGTCGTTGTGGTGTGTGGGCTTCTAGGGGGTGGGGGCCGTGGGGATGCGTAGGGGCTACCGGCACAAGCACCGCCCGAAGACTGAAGTCACGTGGTGTGGTCTGCCGTGGGGTGCGCGTGAGGTCAAGACCAGTGCGGCCTATGAGGTCTGCCCGATGTGTGACAGGAGGTCGAAGCGGTGACCGGTGTGGAACTGGCTACGGCCCTGGTGGTGTTCTACGCGGACACGATCCGTGAGGCATGGCGGACACAGGCACTGTGGCACCGGGGACAGGCTGAAACGGTCAAGCGGGCCGTGATGATGGCGCACGGGTTCGACGAAGAGCAAGCGTGGGAGTTCATCCGCACCTTGTTGGAGAGGATCGATTAGTCATGGATCTTGAGACGACTCGGATGGTAGCCGTCGGCGCTACCGTCCTTGCCGGGGGCATCGGTGCGGCGCTCACTGTGGCCGTGCTGGGTGCCATGGCAGAGGCCGCATTTCCCGGTTGGGGTAGTCAGGTATGGGCCGGTGGCGTTTCGGCGCTCAGCGTGGCTCTCAGCGTGTTTTCCCTGGTGGCCGGTATCTGCGTGACGTACCTGCACACGTACCGCAGTGACGAGGGCACCGGTCGGCACTTCCGGGGCATGGGTCGCGTGCGTCAGCCCGCCGGACGTCACCGGACGACGGCATGACCGACCCGCGCATCGAAGGCTACCGGCAGGCCGTGTCTGACCTGGTGGAAGCGTTTACCTATGAGGACTGCGAGGAATGCGGCCAGGGTATCGACGGCCACGTGATCAGCCCGGACATGTTCGGGCATCCGCACGCATGGTGCACCGGGGGCACCGAGTGACAGCGTCGGCAAGCCGACCGGTGCGCCGGGGGGTCACGCAGTACCGCACGATGACCAGCACCACCCCCCTTGCCCCCACGTCGTTCGTCATCCGTGCCACCCCGCACCCGATTCACGCTGCCTACGTGTACCGGCGGGGGGCATCGGGAACGCCCTGGGTTGTCGAGTTCCACACGATCGATTTCCCGAGGAAGTACCTGTATGAGGACATGGGACCGGCGTTGAATGCCGCCTCGGAACTGGTGGGCCGTAAGGCGGGCCAGGAGTGGAGGGAGCGGTTCACCGGCCCGCAGCGGTACGCGATCGGTCAGCAGCAGTGCCCCCGGCTCATGGGGGCCGGAATGGGGGTGTGTGGCCAGAGTCCGGAGGTGGGTTCGATTTGGTGCCGGTGGCACCCGAAAGGAAAGGATATCGAGCAATGACCATTCAGATTCCGTGTGAGGTGAGGCACGGGTGCCGGACACCGGCACGTATTCAGGTGGAGGTGTGCGGCGTGAAGGCTCACCAATTCGAGATCACGAACACGTGCCGTAAGCATCTGTCAATCGTGGTCATGTCGGCACTGTCCATCAGCAACGACGTCCGGGTTAGGAGCGCGGTCTAATGGCATTCACCCTCAAGCGCTGTGACGCCGAGGTGTCCCCGAAATGCCCCGGCCACTCGCCAGTGGGCAAGTTCCCCGACTGCCTCATTGAGGCGCTCTACGGGGGCAGCTTCGACGAGGAAACTGGGACTGTCGACGGCTTCAACCGTTGGGTCGGCCTGATCATTCAGGCCGAGGCCGAAACGGTGGACATGGACACGGTCGCTGAGATCCCGGTCACCATCCCCGCCGGTACGTTCCTGATCATCACCGAAAACGATCAGGGGCATATCGGGGTGGAGACCTACCCGAATGCCGAGGAAGCACAGTCCGCTTTCGACGAATGGGAGCGGCTTTATGGCCTGTGGTGCGAAGCCGAGGAAGCACGAGAGGCAGAGATCATGACGTCTAGCGGAAGGATCGGACGGTGACGATTCGCAATCACAAGGGCCGTTACGTGTCGCTTAAGGCGATGAATGACCGGGTGACGGAACTCAAGCGGGCCGGGTTCACGGTGTCCTACGCGTGGCGCGAGGACGCTAAGCAGTTCGGCTATCTGTCGTCATCGAACGTCCGGGGTGAGTACGGCATGTTCGGCCGTAGCCTCACTGTCACCGGGGAAGCCTCGGAGCATTACGGCGAACCGTATGTGTCATTCGATGGCGTGGCTATCGACCGTGACTCATGCGGCCAGGCCGACACCGTCGTCCGGTCGAATTACGCGGCCATTCGCCGTGACTACCCGCAATTCCCATGGGTGGACACGTCGTATCTGAACTGCAATGCACTCGGATGTTTCGTGGCCGACATGGACGATGACACGGCCGGAATGCTTATCGGCCTGGCGGAGTCTTACCCGGTGTACGACGAATCGGCGATGAGTGACCTTGAGCACGAGGAAATCGACGAATCATGGGCCGGATACATGCGCGGCGAGGTGCGGCATGAGCTTCCCGAGGTGACCTGTACGACGATATGGGATTACCTCGGTGAGGACACCGTCACCGAACTGTGGTGGACGTGCGTGTCCGCCAATGTGTTCGGCAACTATCCGGAGCACCGGGGCACCGAGGTCGTGTGGGGTGACGTGGCCGAACGCGCCCGTGACTTCCGTCCGTACCTGTGTGCGGCCTACTGGGCTAAGCGCACCGGCCAGGACGGCGAGGATAGCGCGCCCATGTACGTGTGGGTTGACCGTCTGGCACGTCGGCAGCGCGATCGGGCCGAAATCGAGCGCCTTTACCGGGCATGGATGGCGGATGAAACGATCCTCCACCATGACGGCTCATGGCGTGACTATCTCAACTCGCGCGGGTGGGTCATCACGGCCACCGGCGCACGACGCAAGGGGGCAGAGGACAAATGACCAATCCGATGACCATCGATGAGATTCGGAACGCGTCCCCGTACGACCTGGCGGATATGGCGGACTGCGATTGCCCCGACAACCGGGAGTCTTCGGGTGCCGCCATGCTGGCCTGTGTCCGTGACTCGGTGGTGAAGGCTATCCAGGACGGCTCGATCACGCTGGATGACTTCGACGACCGGGGGCAGCTTCACGAAATCGCGGACGGCGCTCCGAGCGTCTACACGCACACGATCTGGCGGACGTTCGTGGATCTCGCGGCCTATCAGGAAGAGAACGAGTTCGGCGACGAATGGCCGAATGACCTCACCAAGGCTGCGAGTCTGGCGCTCTATCAGATCTCCAATCGCCTTGCCCATGCCCTGTGTGAGGCATGGCGCGCGGGGTGGGAGTGCCCTGTGTGCTCGAACCCTCGCGGGGATTACGACTGCTCGCCGGAGGATTGCCGCGCATGGCAGTGTCCCGAATGCGACGGGTACGACAATACGCACGGGTGCCAGATTGACCAGTGCAAGGCACCTCAGGCGCACGCTGAGCCGCTACCCGTCCGTACCCCCGGTCTGGCTATGGCCGAGGTGGGCATGCCTGCCAGCGACGTCTACACGGGGCCGGTTGACCTGGCACCGGTGCACGATCCGATCCTGTCCCTGATCGATCGGGCCGAGGCCACCGACATGGGTATCCGTGTCGCGCGCCGTGCCAGGATCGCCGACGCGGCAGTCTCCCGGTTCCGTCGGAAGGTGTGGACGGCGGTTGTCATCCTGGCCGCTGTGTCCGTGCCCCTGGTCTTGTGGGTTGGAGGTGCGTGGTGATTGGTGAGCAGTGGGCCGAGGTGGTCAAGTTCGCTCTGTTCGTCCTCGGTGGTGTCGCGGTCGTGTGGATCATGTACCGGCGCGACTAGTTCCTGATGATCATGCCCCTTAGGTCTGTTGATCTAGGGGGCATGATCATGTCCGGGGTCGATCTTGGAAATTCGGACATTTCGGACTTTTACCTTTTGCCCGATTTATCACGATATATGGCGATATTTAGTCATAAGTTGGGTAATACTGGACATGTCCGTTTTGTCGGAGTGGGTCAAGATCATCAGAGCCGGGGCCGTCGGCAGGCTTAAGTTACCGGCGGGTATCAAGATCTTTGGGAAGTGCTTGACATGATCTTGCATGTCCGTTTCGGCCCGGTTTGCGCATGGCCTCTGAGCTGCGGAAACTCCGCTGAGCCATGATCGTCGACATCTACATATCCCCGGTACCAAACTTGGAGATCTTGGCTCAGCGTGGCCCTCAGTGCCCTTAAACGGCCTTTCTGACCTGCGTTATGGGGCACATGTTCACGGGTGCCGGGCATGATCAACTGAACGGCCGTTAAGGTGCCAGGCGTGGCGGATCAAGACGTGTTGATCATGAGTCGATGCGGAGCTTCCTAGGACGCTCCGACATTCAGTCAAGATCATCGATATCTGCAACTGTCGGGTTTCATCACCGCCCCTGAACTGGGCATATCCGATTCTTCCGACACGGGATGATCTACCCTGGTATGGCACATGTGCCCCTAGTGGGGTAGGATTGCCCTGTAAAGGCAACACGGACCGGCTGACAGGAGACAGGGACCATGATCACCGACATGATCGCCGCGAAGATCGCAAAGCTCATGATCAACGCCAAGACCCGCACACTCGTCGCCAAGATCGTTGAGGCCGCCATCGCCGAGCGGACCCGCGACATCGTGATCACACTGGAAGACGACGGCCAGGCTGACGCGGCAGAGCTGATCAAAGCCAACTACTGAGATGCCAGGGGCCGGGAGACCGGCCCCACCCTTTTGCCCCAAAAATGGACATATGGCGATATATACGTCACCAGGTGAAATATCCCGATATTTCCGGTCAAACCGGACATTCACACGATCAAGGGCCGTGACCAGGGAAAATGCTGCATTCCCACTGGTCACGGCCCCAGGTGGCCGGACGGCTAGAGATCAGTCATCGTCGTTGTCGTCGCTCATGTCGTCCTCACAGTTTCGGCACTCATCGACGTCCGCCGGGTTGTTGGAGTAGCCGCACGCCGAACACGTGCGCTTGCGGACGGCGGGGATGATGTGCGCGTCCGGGCCGGGGTCGGCCGTCTCCACCTTCACGTCGGCCGTGGTGATCTCCAGATTCGGGAAGTCACCACCGTCACGGCCGAACCGACGGCGGACGTCGTTGACACTGTCGTACCTGAGGTTTGCGGCCAGGGACTCAATCTGACGCCACACGGTGGAATCGGACGGCGCACCCGCCTTGCCGCGCGACGACGTCTTGACATCCCACGACGCCACCAGGGACACCGTGACGCGGTGCCCGGTCTGGACACGGCGCAAGCCCAGTTCGGCCAGGGCCGAATCGACCACGCCGCAAAGGTTGTGCGCCTCGGCGTACCGGCCCGTGACGGCCACGACGTCACGCCGGAACGTGTCAAGCTCGGCCCTCAGCGCGTCGTACGCGGCCCGGTCCACCGTGTCTGTACCCGAGGTGTCCCCCTGGCCGTCCGTCGCCTCTGCGGCGCTCTCAGGGGCCGTGTCGGGCGTGGCCTCGGGGTTGGTGCTCTCAGACATGCTGTGTCCCCTTCCCAGGGATCATCGTTGCTGGTCACACGTCGTTTGATCGTGTGCTTCCGGGCACGGCTAACCAACCGTGGTCATCCGTGCCCGAAAGGTAGGGATCAACCCACGTATTCCGGCACACAATCGGCGTACTCGGCAGACGGAAGCGCCAACCTCACACACTCAGCCGGATTGCTCGGGACGATGATGAGACGACCGTCCCCGGTCACGATGTGAGTCGCACCCTCGTGCCTGGTCACCGTGGCCGTGTCCCCCCGGTCATGGTCGCTGGTGACCGTGATCACCGGGGCGGGCGGAACCGGCCGGGTTCCCATGCCGTTGATCGTGGCCACCAACCCGGCACCGATCATGAGCCCGGACGTGCCGACCAAGGCCAGCATGACCGCAGCGAACTTCCCCGAAACGATGTGACCGGCGTTCATCGTCCACCCTCCCCACGCGTGATCTTACGGATGTCCTGCCAAATGCCCATGATCCGCTCCGCCTCCTCCACCGTCGCCGACGGGTCCGCAAGCCACGCCGCAACCGAGGCGTCCATGTCCCGCACGTACTCCGCCAGACGCGCGGCCATGGCCGAATCCCGGTCCGCGTCTGCCTCCCAACCCCGGTCACTACGCGCGGCCAGGGCCGGGGGGACGATGCCCCCACCCGGCAGACGGACCCAACCGGGGGGAACCTCCCCGCGCATGGCCATGTTGTCGGCCTCGGTCCGTCGGCGCGGCATCGACGTGTGCTCCAGACACCCCACGTGCCCCTCGACACACACCACCCGCGCGGGATCGTGCGAACCCGTTTCCATGTCCTGTCTCCCTTCCTCGCCGTTCCTCGACACATGTCGATTCAGCCACACCCGCGACCCGTTCACGTCAACGGGTGTGACAGGACTGACACCGTCAGAAATCGATCACCGCACGCGCACCGGTCTCAAACCGGTAACCCGCCTTGCCACGGACGCCGGGGATACGCCAACTGAGCACGTAACCCACCAGGTCATGACCGGGGTACGTCGTGGTGACCACGTTCACCGGCACCGGTGCCATGTCGGTGAGGACGAACACGGCCAGGGTATCCGGCACCTCACCCGAGGCCGATTCGTACGCCTGGTCATAGAACATGCTCATGATCATGCGCATCTTGCCCGTGACCCACCCGACGTGACTGCCCCCACGGGACACACTCACCAGGTAGTCAGCACCCTCGGTGTCGGGGTCCGAGATCCACGTACGCTCGTGAGCGCTCATGATCGGTTGCCCCCGTCCCGTTCGGCGCGAACCTTGGTGATCATGGCTTGTGCGGCCTCGGCCACCTCGGCACGAGTCCGGCACGCCTGCCCGTGCTCAGCGTTCCAGCCCTTCACCGTCGGCCGGAAGTTGCGCGCGAGCGTCATCCCGGTCTGCCCCCATGTCCGGTACGCCATCAGCCGCGCCATGATCGCAACCGCGTGCACACCCCCACCGGTCACCACGGCCACCACGGGCACCGAGGCGCTAGCCATGTCCTCATCGAACGTCGTCATGATCACTCCCTCAGATCTCGATGTCGGCCGTGATGCGGGCCAGATTGCGACGGACCACGGCCTCACTCACGGCCAGGGTGCCGGGGTGGGTGTCCTCACCGGTTCGGGTGAACGTGCTACCGCACCCCAGGCACACCGTGCCCCCGACCGGCAGGCTACGGGCCGAAACGGTCTCGCACCCGTCCGAGCAGTCACCAGGGCGCACAGCGGCACGGCGCACGTAGGTGTCAGCCTCGCTCGGATCGGCCGGGAGGAAGGTCACCGGGCACCCCAGGGCAGCCACGATGTCACAGCCCGTGTCGGTCAGCCGGTAGGCCACCAGGGAGCCGGGCGTACCGTCGTTGTCCCCGGTGACCTCGGCCAGGATGCCGCGTCGGATCAACGCCCTAACGGTCGCCTTGGTGGCCTTGGTGCTCTCCGGAAGGATCACGTTGTGCATATGCCATGCGTCCACCTGCCCGCGCATGGCGGACACGGCCAGGGCAACCGACACCATCGGGGCCGACATCTTGTGCGCCTTGACCACGTTGAACGTAGGCACCTCGGCCACCGGCTCAAGGGTGAGCAGGTCGGTCAGGATCTCCACCCCGGACACCTCGGCGGGGACGTCGTCCACCATGCGACCCGAGGCCGTCCACACCTTTCCGACCATGGCAGCGTCACCCCACCGGGGGGCACGGGTCTTGTCACCCCACGTCTTACCCGCGTCGGCGAGGATCGCTTCACGCTCGGCGAGCTTTGCGGCCCCCGCCTCTCCCTTCGTCTGGAAGGGCTGTCCGACGGCCTCACGCTCAGCGTCGGTCACGTCGTAAGGCGAGTGGTAGCCACACAGGGCCGTGCCCTCGACGGCCACGGGGAGCGTGGCGGTCAGGATGTGAACGGCGGGGGTGTCACCGTGGCAGGTGAGTTTGGTTCCCGTCTCGCCGTAGGCCAGCCAGCCACACGGGGTGCCCTTGGGGGCCGTGATCACCGGTCGGAATTGAGTCTTTTCGCTGCTCATGCCCTGTCTCCCTAGCTCCGTAGCCACCTGATGTGGCGCTTGAGACACAAGAGTCCCATGACCAGGGCTTATTGCCAAACTCCGAGAGCACATTTAAGGGAACCGTGACCCAACCGTTACCAAAAAACTTTGCCCCCACCAGGCAACACGACATACACGCAGCCCATACGGGGTGAGGACCACAACACCCCCGCTACCCTGGCCACCTACCCCCGGCGAGGACAGGGCAGCCATCCCCACCCCCCAGGACACCACGGGAAACAGGCTGAGAGCCACGCTGATGGCCTAACGGGGGCAGGTGCCTATCCGTACCTAGGTAGGGCAAGGATCTTGGCTCAGACCGGGGACCGGGGACAGGCTAGGGCAGACACCCCACGGCCCCCCATTCAAGGCCAAGGGGCCAATCTGCCCCCAATACGGACACACCCCCACATATCCCCACCCATGTGGGCAAAACGGACATACCAGGACATAGTAGTACAAAATAGGACACACTATGACATATCGGTACAAAGTGTACATATGATGCAAATAGGGTATATGCAGATGATCATGAACAAACATGGTCACATCCCCATCCAACCTGCCAAACCGAGCAGGCAAACACAAAACGGACATTTCCAGGCAAAAAGGGTATGCAGAGTGCTACCCCCAGTTAGCATGATCATCTAGATCTAGACAACCATTAGGGTCAATGTCTACCTTTCTGGTGGGATTTAGTTTTCGGACATATAAGGCGACCTTCCGATTCTGTATAAATCTGTGACTAAACGATCCAAAACGTAGTGCACTACGTAGTACGGGGTCTTTGGGACACTTGCCCTATGACAGACATGGTTCGGATGAGCCCAGACGACTTCAGCAACCTGTCCCAGCAGATGCGCCTGGCCAACACTCAGCGGCTCAAGGCGGTCCTGGACAGTTTGGAGCCCTACATCGACGGCAGCCTGGGTGCTGTGTCCCCACCGCATGTGAACGCGTACATCAAGGTGTGCCGGGAGCTTGGCCTGATGTGGGACTCCTACGGGCCTCCTAGGGCTGTCGAGGAGGTGAAGGGTGCGGACGAGGAGGCCATGGTGCTCTCGGCCCGTCAGGAGGCTGTGGTGGCCGAGTTGGGCAAGCTGCGTGAGGTGGGGATGAGGAACCAGGGGCGGCGGGCTTCCTAGGAGGCTAGGCGGTATCCGATGAGCCGGTTGACTCCGCTGATCAGTTCGACTCGGTGGCCTGCGGTGCTGAGCCAGCGGGTGAACCTGTTCTGGGTGGGGATGACTGCGGCGTTGGGCAGGTTGGTTGTGCTCCAGGCGCGGTAGGCCCAGTAGATCTCGTGGATCTTCACCTGGTCGCTGGGGTTGCCGGTGGGGATGAGGTTGGCCTGTGCCCAGGCTGTTGGGCCGGTGGTGTTGGGGCAGCGGCATGAGGGGCACTGGTGTTCAAAGAATTGCATGGATTATTTCTATCACAAGATCAACCGGGAAGCGGGAAGTGTGGAGGCGACGGAGCGTGTGTGTGGGGGGCGTGGGCCTATAAGTACGAACACCTCCATTTGCATTATCTAAGCTCCGCAGGTCTTCCCGTCTTCCCGGTTGATCTTCATCTTTGCTGGTCAGGGTGTGCCGGGAAGTTGCCGGGAAGTGGGGAAAACCCGGTAAGTACTTCCCGGTTGATCTTGAACCCCCTGTTGCACATGTGGCATAGATGGGGTAGTGTGTGGGAGGAGTTAAGAGTTGGTGCGCACCCGTCGAGGAGAGCGACATGAGCAAGATCCCGAAGCAGCGGGGCAGTGGGCAGTCGGGCAACACCAACTGGGGCCATCGCTCCAACCGGGTCAACTCGTCCCGGCGAGGAGGCAACCCGCATGCCGGAGGAGGCGGCAAGAAGGACTGTGTCGTCGTCATCCTCACCGGCCTGGGCGGGCTCGCTGGCCTCGGTGCCCTGGCGGCCCACGTCGTTCAGGGGCTGTGATGGTCAGGAGTAAGCGAAGGTACTTCATCCGCACCAGAGGTGCGAGCGCCTGGGAGTCGGTGACCAAGGAGGAGTACGTCCGGCACGAGAGGTCGGCCGGGTTCCACAACACCCTGGGGCAGCCCTTCGAGCCTGCGACCAGCCTCTTCTCGTCCACGTCGTATGGGTACGAAGGGAGGCTTGAGTACGGTGACCGTGACCCGAACAAGCAGTAGGCCGGTGCTGCTGCTGGGCATCGACGGCGTGATCAACTCGCTGCTGAGGGAGCCGCCTTCGATGGGCTGGCCGAAGGACGCGTGGCTGAAGGCCGAGTACACCTGGGACGGGCCGTCACGTTGGCCGCTGCTGTGGGCCGTGCCGGTGATCGAGTACCTGAACGGCCTGCACGACCAGGGTCGGGTGGAGGTCCGCTGGCACACGACCTGGCAGGAACTGGCCCCCGAGTTCGCGAAGATCGTGGGCCTGCCCGAGGACTGGGCCGTGGCTGACGCCCCGGAGTTCAGGGCCGACTGGCCTCTGTCCGCCAAGCAGCAGCTCCTGGAGGCACAGCCTGCGTGGTGGAAGTACCCGGCCGCTCTGCGTGTCCTCACCGAGGAGAAGCGACCGCTGATCTGGATCGACGACGACCTGTTCGGCAAGGTGAACCGGGTCCACCGTAACGGCCTGGCGCAGGTCGGCAAGGTGTGCCTGGTCAGTCCGGACGGGCAGACGGGCATCCTGCCGAAGCACATGCGCACGATCGAAGAGTTTCTGCTGCTGTGGGAGGACCCTCGTGGCGCGCTGTCGGGTTCGTAAGTGGGGTCGGCTGTGGTTCGTGGAGGAGTTCACCGGCCAGCGCTGGGTGCTGGTGTACGAGTTCCCCACGTGGTGGCAGGCGATGCTTGAGGTGACCGATGAGCTGCCCTACGGGTCGGAGACGGAGTGGACTCCGGCGTTGCGCCCCATGTGGGTAAGGCAGGCATGATCAGGTCGGCGGCTGAGATCCTTGCCGAGATCGAAGACGAGGACGTGCACCGGGGGGCCGAACTGTTCAGGCCCCTGGTGCAGCCCAACCGGCACGGCACCCTGATCCGCACCAACAGGTACCCCAGGCAGCGCAAGTCGACAGCCCGCCCGGCCCGCCGGTGTGAGCTGGTGCCCGGCTGTGTGGGCCTGCACGTGGCCAAGGGTGGCTGTGCCACGCACTACTACAGGCTGAGAACCTACGGCCACCCGCTGGGCGGTATCCGTCCTGAGCCGGTGAGCCTGGGCAGGATCGAAGGGTTGGGTGGAGAACGTGACGATCATGAACGAGATCGTGGGTGAGTCCGGCGAGAACACCGGCAAAGGCTGCCTGATGGCCGTGGCTGCTGTCCTCACCGTCGTGTCGGTGCTGGCATGGGTGTGGCTGGCCCGCTGAGAGCTACGCTGCCGAGGCTGTAGGCCCGGCCTGACCTTGGTAGTGCGACGACAGCCCCTCAGAGCCGTACGGACGCTCTGAGGGGCTTGTCATTTGGAAGAAGACAAGCTGGCAGATCGGCATCCCCGCCTCTAGCCTGATCGGCGCGGCCGACAGGTTCTTAAGCTCCAGGGTGATCTGTCCCCTGAAGCCGGGATCGATGAAGCCTGCCGTGGTGTGAACGATCAGACCCTTGCGTGCCAGGGATGACTTGCCGTTCACCTGGGCGACCAGGTCACGGGGGATGTGGACCTTCTCCACGGTGGAGGCCAGCCAGAACTCCGAGGTGTTCATCGGGTCGTCGTCGACCTTGCCCTTATCCCAGTCGGCCAGGTCGCATTGCCAGATGCCATAGGCGTTGCGAATGTGGTGCGGCGTCTCCACCAGGACGTCGGCGGCCAGGGTCAGCTCCAGGGACGCCGGTTGCAGGCGTGCCGGGTCGAACCCTGGGTCCACGATCAGCGGGTCCTCCAGGCGCTGTAGGGCGGCCCGGATGTCCCGGTCGGACAGGATCAACTGCCTTCCTCCACCTTCTCCACCCACCACACCATCGCGTTGATGGCGCTGTCCTTGCGCTTACGCAGGATGTACTTGCCGAAGAACCGGTCGGCCTTGCCGTGGAGCATGTGCCCGAGCTTCTTCGGGGTCGGCGTGAGCCCGTCGTCGTCGGTGATGAAACACCGTGACCACCGGTCCACTGACGTGCCCATGACCCAGTCGACCTGCGCGGAGGCGTGGACCTGGCGGGCCATCTGCTCGGACGGGCCGAACACCTCGTACCACTTCGCCAGGAAGATGCCCCACTCTTCCTCGTCGGTGTCGCGGGCGGCCAGGTCGTCGGCGTTGCCGAGGAACCCGGTCAGGCCGTGGAAGACCAGCAGCCCGCCCATGATCTGTGCCCACTTCGTGAACCCGCGCATGGTGTGCGACTCGTCTTTGGCGGCACCGTCCTTGACCCATGCCTGAACGAGGATGAGCAGGTGCCACAGTAGGTTCTCCCGGTTGCCCGGTTCCCTGATCCAGTCGGAGAACTGGCCCATCTCGAACTGGCGCAGCTCCGGCTTGGCCATCTTCGGGTCCAGGCGCACCATCACCGTCCGGGAGGCCATGTCCCCGCCGACGGTCAGGCCGTTGCCTGACGCGAGCCACAGCCGGTCGTTCGTGGCTTCGATGTTGCGGGACGCGCCGAGCATCCGGTCGTCCCACTTGTCCTTGGTGATCAGCGTCGCCAGGATCTCCGAAGAGATCGTCGACCCCTCCTTCAAGTTGTCGAACACGACCACCGGTGAGGAGTTCCCAGCCAGGATCGACGTGACCTTCTTCTGAAGCTCCTCGGTCCGTCCCGGCAGAACCTGGGACGTCTGCCCGTACAGCAGGCCGATGGCGTCGGTCAGGTTCGTCTTGCCTGAGCCACGGGTCGTCGCGGTGACCATGCCGAACGGGGTCGTCGTCTTCACGTACGGGCGCAGCATCGGCGACAGCAGCAGCGCCATGTAGTTGGCGAAGTCGCCAGCCGACGACCAGCAGAACTCCCCGAACACCTTCGAGAACACGAACTCACGGGACCGGCGGACCTGCTCGTCGCTGATCGTCTCCGGCACCCTGGCCACCGTCACCGCAGGGCCGTAGAACAGGCCGGTGGCCTGGTCGAACCCGCAGTCCTGGATGAGGGTGCCGTCGGGGCGCAGCGTCGGTGTCCCCACCACGCCGGTCAGCTCAGGCACCGTCGGCCAGTACGTCTTCGACACCACGGCACGCAGGTGAGTGATTGCCGGGGCGCACGCCTTGCGCACGGGCGGGTTGTCCTTGCCGCCGCTGACCCACTTGAACGTGCGGGTGTGTTCGGCCAGCAGCATGTTCAGCAGGTCGGCTGTCACCGGCACGACAGTGACCTCGGAGCAGGCCGAGTTAGTCTTCGGGTGCACGTGGACGAGCTGTCCATCTTTGACGTACAGGTTCGGGATGAGGCCGGTGGCGATGACCCGGCTGATCTCCAGCATGGCTTCCTGTTCGGAGCCAAGGTCGATCTCAGGGAGGTCATCGTGGGCGGCTGCCACCGCAAGAACCTGCCCGGTCTGGACGGCCAGCGCCGCCTGCTCAGGCTGCTGGTGATCCACGGCCTGGTTCAGCACCGGCGTGGCAGGCGCGGCAGGCTTGACCAGGCTGGTCACATCTACCGGACGGTTCAGCTCAGGAAGCTGGCTGCCGAATCCCTCCGCCGCGAGCTGCTTGGTTGACTGCCGGAACGCCTCGCTGGACAGGCTGCCGAAGTTGATCAGCGTGTAGGCGGCGTGCTTGTTGTACGCCTTGCGAGCCTGGAAGACGGACTCGGATGACCAGGTGTAGAACCGGTCCTCGTCACGGGCATAGCCGGTGGTTGCGCTATGTTCCGCGCCGCTCTCCGATCCGACGCGCAGCCAGTAGTCGGTGCCGCCCTTGGTCTTCACATAGGTGAAGTGGCCCGCCAGAATCCAGTTCCAGTCGCCGCGTGCATTGAGGTCGTCGCCGGGCAGGATGACCTGGGTGCCGTTGGTGTTCAGGGGCCGGGTCGTCTTGGAGAACTCGCGCGGCGCGGGCTTCGGAATCTGGTCGAAGAGGTTCTCGACGATCGATTCGATCTCCGCGTAGGCGTAATGCTCGTAACTTGGCGGCTCCATGATGTGGCACGGACGGGCTAGGCCCTGCTTGCGGTTGATGGTGCCGGGGATGCGCAGGACGCGGGCCATGTCGCCCACTTCGCCGCCGACGTGCCATCCGAGCTGCTCACCGGCGTGGACCAAGATCTTCTGGATCTGCTCGGACACTGTCTTGGCGCGGGCCAGTGCCTCGGGGGTCCGGATGTCCTGGGGGTCGTCGAGAAGCCACCACGGGTACACCCCGCCACCGGAGTGGACCCAGATGGTCGGTTCGGGCAGGCCGGAGGTGTCCACGATCGACATGGCCGTGGCGGTGTCGGGGGGCAGGAGCTTGGAGGTCTTGTGGCCGGGGCCTGCGATGTCGAGGTCGGCTGCGAAGCCGGGCAGCGTGAAGCTGTCACCCTCCTCACCGCGTCCGCGCTTGCCGTCCTTGATGGGTATGCGCGACAGGGTGGTGGTGCGCAGGTAGATGCCCTGGGGGTTGTCCCGCTCTAGGGTGAGGACGTTGGCTACGGCACCATCGACGTCGCTGCTGGTGAAGCCTTCCCAGTTGCTGGTCGATCCGACCCAGATCAGCCCAGGCGAGGAGGCGTGGATGGTCAGGAGCCAGCGCCGGACCTCGCTGATGTCGACACCAGATGTGCCAAACTCGCCAGATGAGTTGACGGGGGTGCTGTCAAGCACGTAATGTCTCCCTTGATACGTAGGGAGTTCGCCGGGTACCTCTCCACCTGGCGGACGCAGGAAGCCTCAGAGTTTGCCGCTCTGGGGCTTTTCTGTTTTCGTCCGGTGAAGATCTCGACGAACTCCGGTCAGCCTACACACCCTCCCGGTGGAGCACCAGGGGGTCACCTGCGCTCCACCGGGTCCTGCATGGTCTGGCCTCCCGCGAAGATGAACCAGACCCCACACACTACTAGAAAGCGGGCTCAACCTGTGCAGGATCGGACGAACCGGTCTGCCCCTGACGGATCAGGTCAAGGGTGGACAGGGACGGCGGACCCGACGTCGGCGCAGGTGGCGCTGAGGCTGGCTTGGCCCAGTCCGGCATGGAGTCCTGCTGGCCGTGGTGAGAGGGCACGGTCTGCTGGGTCGTCCATCCGGACTGCTGCCAGTTCTGCTGGGCCTGCGGGGCGGGCTGAGGTGGCCGTGGGGGCTGCTGGGCCGGGTAGCCCTGGTTCGGGTACCCCTGCTGGGCCTGGGCCTGGGCCTGGCTGAAGTGAGCTGGGGGCTGCGCAGCCGGTGGCTGGTAGCGGACCTCGAACAGCTTCGGCTTCACCCCGGCCAGGGAGGTCATGTCGTCGCCGGTGTACCGGTACCAGACGACCCCGCCGACCTCCAGCCAGTCCGCACCCACAGCCCGGACCGCGTCAGCCGTGGCCCGTTCCATGTGCTTGCCCTTGAGGTAGATCGTCCGGGTGCCGGAGTCCTGCTGGCTGCGGTCGGGGTTCTTGACGCCCTCCCAGTTGCGGAACTCGGTCTGGATCTGGAAGATCACCTGCATCTTCGGGTCGCCGGACGGCCAGAACGCTGGCTCCTTCGACTGTGGGTTGCGCGGGTCGTAGACCGTCTGCTGGACAGCCTTCGGCTCGCTGATGATCTTCCCCGTCACCCCGTCGCCAGGGTAGGTGAAGGCCATCGCGGGGGCTGACGTCCCCATGATCAGATCACGTGCGTTGTTCGTCATGTCGTCACCTCGTTAGGTCGTTGTTATCTAGTCACCGATGGCGGCCCGGACGAAGCAGTCCTTGGCCTCCAGGAGCTTGCGCAGCCCAGCGGTCAGTTCGGGGCCGTCGGGCAGGTCGATCACCATTTGGCTGGCCAGGATGTAGTTCCACTTGCTCACCAGTGCCAGCTTCTCCGGCAGGTGGTCATACTCGAACCACCTCATGATCTGCTGGGTCGCCTGGTGCCTGTGTGCCCATTTGTTCTCAGACATCTTTGACCAGTCCCTTCCCATACTTCGCTTTTGTCTGGTCTGTGTTACCAGGACACCCTGACATCGAAGCCCTGTCCGAGCCGCCCTTGTACCAGGGGCAGAACGCGCACTCCCCCGACGGGGCTGCCGGGATCGCCTCGAATGACAGGTCTTCGCCCATGTCGATGAGCGTCCCGGCGATCTTGTACATCCTGTCCAGGGCAGCCTGGGCACGTTCGGGCCGGTAGTCGTCGACCCAGATTTGCATGTCCCGCAGCCAGCCCGACCGGGGCACCGCGACCAGGACGACCTTCGCGACTGGGGCACCGGCGTTGACGGCACCCCGCCCGTACAGGTTGACCTGGTCCTTGTAGTGCTCTGGTGGGCCGTCGGCCTTCCACGCCTTCAGCTTCGTCGGCGAGACGGTCTTCCAGTCGATGACGGCCTGGATCTCCGAGTCGTAGAGGTCCATGTGGCCGGTCACCATCGGGTCCGGCTGCACCGTCAGCTCGGTCTTCCAGCGCTCCATGAAGTGGACCTCCTGGAACCGGTTGACCGCCTTCTCCAGCCAGGCGTGCACGGCCGTGCCGACGATGGCCGGGAGTGGGTCGGACCACCAGTTGGCCTCAGGCACCCCGGCCAGCCGGTAGGCGATCTTCCGGTCGCACAGGCTGCCCAGCTCACTGGGGCCGATCGACTTCTGCATGGACCGCGATGAGTTCGACTCGGTCCACTTGATCACGTCGGTCAGGTCGGACAGCAGCGCCGCACCCAGGGCCTCGTTCGGGTCGGTCGGCATGCAGGACGGGTGGTACTCCCCACCGGTGTCCAGCAGCACCTTGTCCAGGATGCGCCCGCACTTGCGGCACAGTGGGCTCAAGGCGTCATCACGTCCCGGTTGGCCAGGGGAAGCGGGTAGTCCCGGCCCACCCGGACCCACATCTTGCCCTGGGTGCGGAAGTCCTGGAGCTGCCAGTTCTGCCCGCAGTCGCATTCGACGACGGAGCCCACGCCGACGGCGTTGTTGCCGTCCTTGTCGGCCTGGGTGAGGTGGAATTCGTGGAGCTTGATCGGGCACGGGCATGGCGGCTCAACCCGCTTGATGAGCTTCACGGCTTCTCCTGCCCCTTGTAGATGAATGTTCCGAGCACGCCCAGGCGCTCGTGTCGGTATTCGCCTCGGTCACAGGCGGCTTCCAGCTCATGCACAGGAATGCCTGATTGCCTGGCAGCCCGGCTGATGGGGATAAGTTCCTGATAAGCATCTCCTGGCACTGATTCCAGCGCCCGATCCGCACCCCAGACCCACTCCCCAACCCGGATCGCCGTGTCGATGTTCATGCCCCTTTCCAGGGCCTCCCACTGACGCAGGCTCTCGCCCTCCACACCGATCAGGCGAGCCTGGGCGTTTCGGGTCATACTCAGCTTCTTGCGCAATTCCGCCAGTTCGCCACCCAGGACCGCAGAATAGCCAGCCTTTGCCAGCTCAGACTCGGTCTGGTGGATCACCTTGCTCATGGTACTCCTCTGCAACTCCTGCATGTCAAGCATCAGAAGAGTACCCCAAACGGACATGTGGTGTATATGATCAGATCATGGGACTTTCCCTGGCAGAGCGGTATGCCCTAGAGCTGACTCCCGAAGAGCAGCGTCGATGGGTCGCTTCGCTGACCCCACAAATGCTCAAAGAGGTCGCGCGTCAGGAATGGTGGTGGACGGCACGACCCGAGCAGATTCCCCCACCCGGAGACTGGAGCCTTTGCCTCATCCTTGCCGGACGAGGCTTTGGTAAATCAAAGCTGGCCTCCGAATGGATCGTGCAAAGGCTACTCGACCACCCCGTGGACCGGCACGGCTTCCGCACCGAATGGCTCATCATCGCCGAGACGCTTTCGGACGCCCGGACCATTTCGATCGAGGGTCCGTCGGGTGTCCTGCGCGTGCTGGAGCGCAGGGAGATCCCCTACAAATACATCAAGCACCCCAAGCCGCAGATCCTTGTCGGGGACCACAAGTCAGTGATCTTCTTCGAAGGTGCGGACGGTGCCGACGTCGGCCGTGGCTACAACGCCGCAGGTGCCGTCCTCGACGAGGTGGCTAAGTGGAAGAAGCCGCGTGAGTCCTGGTACGAGGGCATCATGCCGTCCCTGCGCGCCGACCTGGTCGGCGATCACCCTCGGACGCTGGTGGCCACGACCCCGAAGCCCATCGACATCCTGCGTGAATGGGTTCAGCGTGACGACGGCTCAGTTCGACTCATTCGTGGATCGACATTTGACAATGCCGCCAACCTGAGTTCCTTCACCCTGGATGAGCTTGACCGGCGCTATGCCGGGACGCTGATCGGGCGACAGGAACTTTACGGAGAGTTGCTGGACGCTCGCGACGGAATGCTGTTCGCCTATCGTGACATTGACAATCACCGACTTGAATCCGTTGACGATGTTGAATTCACTCACATCACTGTGGGTGTCGACCCGACCCTCACCGAGGAAGGCGACCTCATGGGTGTCGTCGTCGTCGGCCGGGACGCCAAGAACCACATGTACATCCTGTCGGACGAGTCCGTGCCGCTGACCTCACGCGAGGCAGCCCGCCACATCTGGCGTGTCTTCTGGCGCAACGGTGCCGACACCGTGGTCATCGAGGACAACCTGGCCAAGCGGTGGATGACCGACGTCCTGCGCGACAGCTACGTGGAGCTGCGCGACCAGGACAACCTGTTCCCGCCTGGCACATCCGCACCGATCAAGACCACCGACTCCCGGATCGGCAAGAAGCTGCGGGCCGAGCCGGTGGCCCTGAGGTACGAGCAGGGCACCGTCCACCACGTCGGGACGTTCTCCAACTTGGAGAACGAGATGCTGAACTTCGACCCCACCGACAGTCACAACTCGCCCAACCGCATGGACGCCATGGTCCACGCCGCCCGGCATCTCATGGCAGGCGAGAAGCGCCGCATTCGCCTCGTCGACCCACAGTCGTTGTGGATTCCCACCCGTTAGGCTGCTTAGCGCCCTTATGTCCGATACGCTTGTTTCATGACAGATCCTGTGGTACTCGTCCTCCTCTGCCTTGCGGTGGCGGGGATGACCCGTGCCCTGGTGATCGAGAAGCCTTTCGCCTGGTGGCGCACCTGGGTCAAGTCCTGGTCCGGTGAGGATGGGCTGGCCACCTACCTGGTCCACTGCGTCTTCTGCACCGGCTTCTGGGTCGGCGCGGTCAACACGGGCATCCTCTGGTTCCTGCACCAGCTTCCGCACTACAACCCGGCACAGTCCACGTGGCTGGCCTTCCTGACCGTCTGGGCGATCTTCGCCGTAGCGCCCCACATCGCGGACCGGTAGCCGATGCCTAAGCCCATGATCCAGCAGAACTCCACGGGCACCGCCCTGGAGCCGGTCACCTTCGCCGCCGAGCAGCTATCCCCCATCCGGCAGGCAGCCCTACTGGGCAACGACTCCACGCTGTGGAACAGCTACCGGTTCACCAGCACCTCATGGCAGCGGGAAGCCTGGCGGTTCTACCACTGCATCCCCGAGCTTCACTTCGCGGCGAACTACGTCGGCGCTGCCTGTAGCCGGGTCCGGCTGTTCATCGAAGGTGTGGACAAGTACAACCGGCCCACCGGTGAAGTCGACGATGACGACCAGATCGCCGCGTTGGGCCAGACCATGTTCGGCACCCAGCACCAGCAGGCCGAAGCCCTCAACGCCATCGGGGTCAACCTGACCGTCGCCGGTGAGTGCTATGTGGTCGGCCGGTCACCACGCCAGTTCGACCCGGACAAATGGTACGTAGTCTCCACATCCTCGCTGAAGCGACGCAACGGACAGTATGCCGTCAACCTGGGCTACGGCCCGGAGGAGTTGCTGGCCACCTCGGACCTGCTGGTGCGGCTGTGGAGTCCCGACCGTGAGTACATCGTCCGCCCGGACAGCCCGACACAGGCGTGCCTGAACGTCCTGGCTGAGCTGGAAGAGCTGATGCTGTTCGAGTTCTCCCAGATCGACTCGCGCCTGGCCGGTGGCGGCATCGTCTGGCTCCCGGCCGAGATGAGCAACGGCCCGTCGGATGCCAGCACGGCCCCCCAGTCGGCTGACGACGTGTTCAACCAGATGGCCCTGGCCGCGAAGGCTGCCCGGTCCGGCCGTGGCACCGCTGCCGGTGTCGTCTCCCAGTTCATCGAGATCCCCGGCGAGTACATCGGCAAGATGCAGGACAAGCCGATGCGGTTCGACTCGGAGCTGTCGGACAAGCTGAAGGAATACAAGGACGGGGCGCTCAACCGCCTGGCCACCGGCATGAACATGCCCGCCGAGATCCTTCGCGGCATGGGCGACGTCAACCACATCTCGGTCTGGTCGATCGAGGAATCTTTCGTCAAGATTCACATCGAGCCGATGATGGTCCTCATCGCCGACGGCCTCACCAAGGCATACCTGCGCCCCCTGCTCAAAGCCATGGGCAAGGACCCGCTGCGCTACCAGGTCAGCTTCGACACCGCCCCACTCACCGTCCGCGCCTCCCGACTCCAGGACACCCTCAACCTGTACGAGAAGGGCCTGGTCAAGGCCGACACCGTCCTGCTGGCAGGCAACTACAACGTCCTCACCGACACCCCGACCGAGGAAGAGTCGACAGAGCGCTTCGTCCGCGAGCTGATGCTGCGCGACCCAACCCTGATCGCTGTGCCACCCCTGGTGGAGGCAGCCAACCTCGACATCGACATGCCGGAGCCGGTCCTGGCCGTCCCAGGCGACCCGAACGCCCCAGGCCCGCCACCACCACCAGCCCCGGCCAGGTCCGTCGACAACCAGCGCCGACCAGTCGACCCGCGTTCCACCGATACCGGCCCGACCAGGCCAGCAGCCAACCAGGGCACCCCCATCCTGGCCTCGGCCGTCCTCGACGATTCAGGCGAAGCTGTACTGAGGGTTGCCTACGTCGTGGCCCGCCGGGCACTGGAGATCGCAGGCGGCAGGCTGCTCACCCGGCAGGTCCGAGGCCAGTTCCCCGAGGTCCCGAAGTTCGAGATCCACACCAGGATCAAGGTGAACCCAGGCCAGGCTCGCGAAGCCCTCGCCGGTGCCTTCGACCACCTGGTTCTCGACTTCGCCGGGCTCGGTGTGGACACCGACGACATGATCGACCGACTTACCACCTACTGCGTCGACCGGATGGTCAGCGGCAAGCCCCAGGACATGGACAGGCTGGCCATGTATGTCAGCGCGTGAGGAAGAGCCCGGCATCCTGACCAAGGTGCTCCAGGCCATCCGCGCCTGGGTGCCTGTGCTGCGCCGTGCCGTCATGGCGTCCGGCCAGATCGACCCGACAGGTGTGGAAGACGCCCAGCCCGCCTGGGCCGACGAACTCGACAGGGTGATCATGCCCGCCCTGGAGACCGTCGTCGACCACGCCTGGCGCTGGCAGTCAGGTGAGCCGTTCATCTCGACGAACAGCTTCGCCCAGGCCCAGCTCGCCATGACCCGCAACCTGCTGGTCCGGATGCCTGACGACGTCTACAACGCCATCTTCGCCGAGATCTCCACCGGCATGGCCAACGGGGAATCGAACGATGTCATCGCCGACCGGATCGAAGCCAAGATCCTGACATCAGGGAGCGAATGGTGGGAGAATCGGGCAAAGGTGATAGCCCGGACAGAGACGAACCGGGCCTGGAACGCAGGCGTGCTAGCGGCGGCCCAGTACTACCAGCCCCCGGCGGGACGTGGCTGGGTGAAGGTGTGGGACACGGATGTGGATGGCCACGAACGCCCAGCTCACAGGCGGGCCGAAGGGCAGACCAGGTCACTGTCCGACACGTTCCAGGTCGGCGGGGAGGATCTTCGGTTCCCTGGGGACCCAGCCGGGCGTGCCGACAACGTCGTAGCTTGCAGGTGTTCGATGACGATCAAGAAGGAGGTGTGACATGACGATCCGCTGGTACGGCCTCGTGGCCCCCGAGGAGGCTCCCACCGGGGACCGCCGGATGCTTGAGCGGGACATGCTCACCTACCGACGCTTCCCCCTGTACGCGGCCTGGCAGGAAGTCTCCGGCGGGGGCCACTCAGGCTCCGTCGTCGTCGGCTCCTGGGACCAGCAGTACCAGGGCATCGGGGGCGTATGGGCCAGCGGAGAATTCCTCGACCCAACGATCATCCCCCAGGTCACCCGTGCCGTATACCTCCTGGAAAAGAAGCTGATCGGGCCGAGCATCGACCTCGATCCAGACTTCGCATATGAAGTCGTCCCCCACCCTGACCGGCCCGACGAGTTCGCCATGAAGGTCACCAGGGGCAATATCCATGGCGTCACCTTCGTCATGGGTCCAGCGTTCCCCCAGGTCCACATCACCGTCGACACACCAGAAGAGATGACCGTCCTCGCCTCGGCGGGGATCACCACGGCCGTCTTCGCAAGCTCGGGTGTCAACGCTGCCGCCTGGCGCAAGTTCCCCCTGGCCCCTGACCGGGCCACGACGTTCGACCACGACTCGGCCGTGGACCGCATCGCTGCTTGGTCCGGTGGGGACGCGGGCAAGTTCGGGTCGGCCTTCCTGTGGAAGGACCCTGAAGGCAACGCGCTGAACAGGGAGACGTACCGACTCCCCGTGATCGACATCCTTGATGGCAAGCCCTACCTGATTCCTCGTGCCGTGTTCTCCGCCGGGGTCATCATGTCCGGCGGGCACGGCGGCTTGTACGACACCCTGAACGAGGCCGACCGGCTCAAGGTGCAGGAAGTGATCACCGACATCTACGACTACCTGCGCGACCAGTACGCCGACCCGAGGGTTATCGCACCCTGGCAGCGCGGGGGACGTCAGGGTGCCCGCAACGAAGCCGACCAGCCGACCCGAGTCGCATCCCTGGCCGACGTCATGGGGACCTACGACTGCCGGATTACCTCGATCGAGGTGGAGGACATGATCTCTGAAGAGCTAGACGCCTACCTGGCCAGCCGCGTGGCCTCACTCCTCCTCGAACGGGACGTACAGGTCCCTGGCGCAGGTTCGACAGTCGGGGCTGTGCCGGTAGACAGGCCGGTTGCGGATGACGATCTCGGTGGCGACAACATCGTGGCCTCCGGTGTCCTCAAGCCGCCCGGTCACATGTTCGCCAACCCGCAGCTTGGTAAGCCGACCCCGCTCGTCGTCCAGGATGATGGCCGTGTCTACGGGCACCTGGCCACCTGGAAGCAGTGCCACATGGGCGTCGGCAATCGGTGCGTCATGGCCCCCCACAGCCGGACCAACTATGGCCACTTCAAGACCGGCTCTGTCCTCACCGCCGAGGGCAAGACCGTGCGCGTTGGCAAGTTGACGCTGGGTACCGGTCACGCGGACAAGTCCTACGGCGTCGTCCCAGCCGTCGAACACTACGATCACACAGGGCTTGGTGTGGCAGTGGTCAACGCAGGTGAGGACAGCTTCGGCGTGTGGGTAGCGGGCGCACTCGTCCAAGGGGTTACCGAGGCACAGGCAGCCGAGCTTCGGCGTTCGCCACTGTCCGGGGACTGGCGTCGCGTGGACGGCAACCTGGAACTGGTCGCTGCTCTCGCGGTCAACAGCCCAGGTTTCCCCGTCCTGCACGAGGATGTCGACGGGTCGTACTCGCTTACGGCCGCCGGAGTCCTTGACCAGGACGGCGGCGCTGATCAGCCAGGACTCCCCGTCCTGGAAGGGGGTCCAGCGACCGTTGGGCTTGACGCTGTCGACTCGTTCCTCACCGACATGGCCAGGGCTGACAGGGCTGAGGCCGTCGGTCGGGCTTTCCATGATCTTCTACCTCCACAGGAAGGGTGCGGGTGCAACTGACATGTGCGGATGCAACAAAGGCAAGGACGGCAAGCCAGCCCAGTTCACCGTGACCACGGCGAAAGGCGAGACGAAGACGGTCGCCAGCGAGCAGGAGGCCCGAGCCATCGTCAGGGTCTCCGGCGGGGCCTACAAGAAGGCGTGAGCCCGTGCTAGGGTGAAGGCAGAGTAGATGGCCCCGACACGGTCTTCTTCTTCCCTTCCCAGGAAGCGCCCCCAGGTACCTGTTCCCTGGGGGCGCTGCCGTGTCTACCGGGCCTGGGTGGTGACAACCTTGTTCTGGTCATCGACGATCTTCTGGAGCCCGGCCTTGGCCTCGGCCCACTTGGATTCGAAGTCGTTGAAGGTTGCCTTGAGCAGGGCCGGGTCACCTTCCAGTGCGAAGATCTTGAGCTTGTTCGGACCCAGCACCAGGGCGAAGTCCAGCCGGACGGCCAGTTCATCCGTGCCGTGGGCCAGGACGTAGTCCAGCATGGCTTCGACGTGCTTCTCGTTGAGCAACCTGTTCTCCTTGATCTAGCTAGATGCTGGACTGGAACGCGGCCACGGTCAGGACGGGCTCGTCGTCTTCGCCGGTGATCCGGGCGACTGCCGCCGCGCTGGCGGCCTGGATCTGGGGGTCGCGCACGCGGCCCAGGCTGGGCTTGCGGCTAGTCCCAAAGGGCCGTGTGGCGGTGCTGGTAGTTGGGGAAGTCTCCATTGTCGAGTTCTCCTGTCGCGTTGTACTCCTTGACCATCCTGTCAAGGTCATCGCGTTCGCGCACCCGCTCCATGTTGGTCCACAGGTGGTGGATCAGCCAGCGGGCGGCCCTGGGCTTGAAGACGTGGCCGTCGGTACGGCTCATTGGAATCTCCTAGGTATTGGCTACCTAGGACTCCGGCTTGAACAGCATCCCCACCCCCACAACCCTCTCGAACCCGTGCCGGTCACGGATCACGCACACCTTGCCCCGCTTGGTCTCCACGAGGCCGAAAGTCCAGTAGGTCGACGGGTACCCGGCGGCCCAGATCGTCTCCTCCCACCACACCTTGTCACCTAGGGCGACCCTGGTGGCCGGGACCAGGCTGGCGAACCGGTCAAGACCCCGCTTACTCCACGGTACCTTCGGCACGGGCATCCTTTCCCAGGAGCTTGAACACCGCCTCCTCGACTTCCTTCTGGCGCAGCGAGGGACGGCCACCCTTTTTCTTGACCCGAGTGGCCTTCCAGTGCTCGATCTCGGGTGCGAGCCACAGCGGCGTAGCCCGCACCCGAGTCACCGGCTCAGGAAACGTCGGGTCCTCCTTGATCAACTGACAGACCCTGCCATCGGACAAGCCAAGGATCTGGCATACCTCAGCCGTCCCGACCAGCAGCTCAACGTTGACCCGGCGCATGTCAGCCCCTCAGTAGCGCATCAAGCCTCGCGGCCCGCTCAGCTTCCGGTACCTGGACAACCAGTGTTGGCTTCGGACCAGTCCTGTTGCGTTCCGACTTCGGCTCGTCCGGCCCGGCCATACCGTAGCCGGTGGCCTGCATCCACGCCTTCACCTCGTTCGCGTCCCAGATCCGGCCCAGCCTCAGTGACCACACCGGTTGGGGGAAGGTTGGGTCTTCCAGCAGAAGCTGGCCCACCCGCCCCTTCGACCTGTCGATGATCTCCGACACCTCGGCGATACCGCACAGGTCACGCAGGGCAATCAGAGTGTCCGGGTCCTTCATGCCACAACCTCCCACGGCCACCGGCCAGCGGTGCCCTCCTCGATCATCGACATCAGCGGAAAGCACGCGTCGGTCAGTCCACCGAAGCTGTGCCGGAACTTGCCCGTCGGCGCGTGCCCCTGCCGGTAGCCCGCCAGGTTGAACGTGTAGAAGTGCTTGTCAGCCGGAACGGGGGCATCCACACCCCGGAAGCCGGAGTAGTCGGCCTGCTCGTCGGTGAGGATGACGACCCGGTCGTGACCCTTGTAGGTGGCCTGGACAGCCCGAGCCGTCGGGGTGCCACCACCGATGTTGTAGCCCAGGCGCTGCCAGGAAGCCATCTCGGCCAGCACATCCGCACCCTTCGTGGTCTTGAACTCCATCAGCCACTTGCCGTAGCCCGAGGCGTAGGAGTACAGGTCCACCTGGTTGCCCGCCTTCGCCAGGGCGATGCCGAACAGGGCAGCCGCGTCCCGGCGCTTCATCTCCGAGTGCTCGGAGAACGCGTGACCCATGGAGCCCGACGTGTCGACCAGGACCAGGGTCCGGCCCGGCAGAGTCGGGATGTTCTTCAGAGACATGTCCAGGGCCATGGACAGCGGGCCACCCCAGCGGGAGTGCGGGGCGTTGCGGTGCGCGGCCAGAAACCGGAACGGGAAGATCTTCGACTTCGCCACGGCCTGCTCGTCGCACAGGCGGCCCATGACGTATGCGGCCGTCTTCGCGTCGATGCCTGCCTGGTCGAAGTTGCGCAGGTTGCGCAGCAGCGCGAAGTAGCCCATGTTCGGGATGATCGCCTGCCACGCCTGCGCGTCCATTGGACCCTGGAGCCAGCCCGCCAGGGCCTCCCAGGTCATGCCCGCAGACTTGAGCGCATCCGAAGCCTCGTGCTCACCGAGGAAGCTACGACGCTCAGCAACGGGCCAGCCCATCATGATCTGACGGACACGCAGCATCTTCAGCGACTCGGGGATCTCCACCTCACCGTACTTGCGGGCCACCAGGTAGCCGAACAGGTCCGACTGCCACGGTGCCTTCGCCTGCGGGTGCAGCAGGTTCAGCAGCCGGTCAGGGGTGAACTCCTTCTTGTCCGAGTTGCCGTACTTCATCGCCGTGTACTCGTTGAACAGCTCGGTCATCGCGTCGGCCCAGCCACGCTTCAGCGGCTTCGGGATCTGCGTGTTCGGGTACTTGGAGAAGTAGTAGGCCACGGCCTCACCGACCTCATCCGCACGACCCAGGCCAGCCTTGGCCAGCTTGCGCGACCAGCCCTGGTCACCGGCGGCAACCTGCACCAAGGGCACGTTCTTCAGGACCAGGGCAGCCTCGACTGAGGCGACCACGGCAGCGGTGCGCATGTTGCCCGTGTTGCGCAGCCAGCCGATGAAGCCGAACATCCACTCCGGGTCGGCCTTGGCGACCTCACGGACCAGCTTCACGAACCGGTCGTCGGCCTGCTTCGCGGACTCGTAGAACTTGTCCTGGCCGAACATCGAGTTCGTCGCGAGCAGGAACAGGGCCGACTTGTTCTCGTAGCTGAAACCGGCCGCACCGTTGCTGGTGGTCGTGTCCGGGATCGGCATGGATACCAGGGGGCCAGCGGTCACCCGTGGGATCTTCCGGTTGTCCTTCGTGTTGAACGGAGTCATGCCAGAACCCTTCCTGAAGCGATGAAACGGATGTGACCACGACCCCAGTCGGTGTCGTCAGAAGGGTCGTAGGTCCAGCCCTTCTTGGCTGCCTCACGCCTGGCCGCGCCGATCTCGTCGTAGGTGGACGTAAACGGCGGACAGTCGCAGTCGGGGCCGTCGCACGAGAGCACGATGTACAGCGCTCCACTCATCCCAAACCTCCTAAAAACCAATACCCCGCTAGTCTCGGAAGACAGCGGGGATCAATGGTGAGTGCCCGAGGAAATCAGTCGGCTACGGGTGTGGGTCGCGAGACCTTTTGCGAAAAGATAGCGAAGTACCCGTCGCCTGGGCACCGGGCACCCAAACGTTAGATCCCCAGAGTTTAAAGCGATCTCGGATTCCCGATTATGAGTCGGGGTGAGCGCCATGCTCACTCTGCCATGAGTGGCAGAGACAAGAATCGAACTTGTGAAGTAACCGAGGTCATTGGCACCTGGGAATATATGAAGTTGTGTGTTGCGCCCCCTACAGGATTCGAACCTGTATCCCCGGCTCCGGAAGCCGGTCCTCTATCCGTTGAGGTAAAAGGGCTTTGCGTCCCCACCAGGAGTCGAACCTGGGCCTGTGGTTCCGTAGACCACCGTCTTGTCCTCTGGACCATGGAGACGTGTGGATGCCCGAGTATAAGTCGACTAACCTGCGGCTTTCGCCAGCGCTCTGCCAACTGAGCTACAGCAGTGTTTCCACCACCGAAGGGACTCGAACCCCTGACCTCTTCATTAACAGTGAAGTAAGGCTCGTCTTTGGCACCGGGCATCCGTTTTTAAGTTTTCAAGTTGTAGCGTGCCCGAGGAAAAGTCGGTCCGGCTTCGTAGGCGCGTCTTCCATTTCCGCCACTTCGGCTAGGCCGAAGGCAGGATTTGAACCTGCACTCCCTTTCGGGACCCTCCTGTATAGAGAAGAACTCCGTACCTGGGCACCGGGCACTGCATTCAGTTGGAACGGTTGACCGGACTCGAACCGGCGTCATCTGCTTGGAAGGCAGAGGTTCTGGCCATTGAACTACAACCGCGCAGGTCCCCGAGGAGTCGAACCCCGGTCTTTCCCAGCTTTGGAGGCCAGGTCCGTCCCACTTGACCCAAGTGCAAGGCGAGGAGTAGTCGCGGTGAGGGGGGCTTGTAGATCGCCAAATGATTTGAAGTACCCCTCGGTGCTTGGCACCGCCTTGCAGGACCCACTCTACTCACATATCTGCCAGACCTGCAAGCCCAATCCTGGGTCTTTTTATCCGACCTTCCGTGCATAAGTTGCAAAAGCGGACATAGAGGGTAACATCGGGAATGCAAGCTGATCATCGCTGGCTGCGGGCCGGGTGAACAGGGAGCGCTGCACCACCTACGCGCGTAACACCCGTCCACCTGCCCATCCCCACGGAGGGATATCAGCGATGTTCGTCATCCCCACCGACCTGAGCGTCTTCAGCGTCGCGGGCCTCAAGGACCTTCTGCGTGTCGCCACAGCCGAACTGGCTGACCTGCGCTCCGGGCTGACCGACTACGCCTCAGCCACCGACGAGCAGGCCCAGCGCATCGGCGACCTGCACAGCTTCGGTGTCGCCGCCAAGGCGGAGATCGAGAAGCAGGAGGCCAAGGCCGCGCAGATCGCCGCAGCCGACCCGAGTGCTTTCGAGGCCGCGTTCAAGGTCGCCCAGGCCGTCGTCACCGAGACCCCGGCCGAGCCGGTCGTCGAGACACCTGAGCCCGTCGTCGAGGCCGTCACCGCTTCAGCCCCGGCCACCGAGACCGCCCGCCCGAACGTGGCAGCCGTCGCCGCAGCCCAGGACGTCAACCCGGTCCTGTCCGGGGACATCGTGCCATCCAACCCTGGTGGCTGGATGGGCTCGCAGCACACCCTGGTCGCCGCGAACAACCTACCCGGCGTCACCGACGGTTCGGAGCTGGCGAGCTGGGCCGAGTTCTCGGCCGCCTTCGCCAACCGCACCCGCAACTTCCCCGACCCAGGCCGTAGCACGAACGTGCTCCAGTACCCGATCGCGGAGATCCGCCGCGACTACGGTCCGGAGTTCTCGATCTACGACCACCAGATGGACTCGGGCCTGAACCAGGCTGTCCTGGAGCGCGTCACCGACGAGTCCCGCCTTGAGGGCGGCTCCCTGGTCGCGGCCAACGGCTGGTGCTCGCCTTCGGAGACCCTGTACGGCACGTGTCTTCAGATCAGCACGGACGGCCTGCTGTCCCTGCCTGAGGTCATCGCCCGTCGCGGTGGTATCCGGCACAACCAGGGCATCGAGTTCGACACGATCTTCGGTACCGGCACCGGCTTCAACATCCTCACTGAGGCGCAGGTCATCGCGGATGTCACAAAGACATGTGTCGAAATCCCCTGCCCCCCATTCGTGGACGATCGTCTCGATGTGTCCGTTCTGTGCCTCACCGGTGCGATCCTCCAGAACCGGGCCTACCCGGAGTTCGTGGAGACCTTCGTCCGGGGTGCCCTGGCGACCTTCGCCCACTTCATCAACCGTTCCGTGATCGCCCAGATCGTCGCCGGTTCCGTCGCGGTCAACCCGACCACAGTCGACCCGTGGGCCACCGACAACTCGGCGATCAGCTCCCTGCTGGGCGTCGTGGAGATGGCCATCGAGGACATCCGCTACCGCCTGCGCCTGCCGATGTCGGCCACCGTCGAGATCGTCCTGCCGCACTGGGTCATGCCGCTGTTCCGTCAGGACTTCAGCCGCCGGACCGGCTTCGACGGCGTGGGCCTGACGGATGGCACCATCCAGTCATGGTTCTCGATCCGTGGTGCCCGTGTCCAGTTCGTCTACGATTGGCAGGATTCGTTCTCCGGCGTGGTCACCGGCCCTGGTGCGGACACCCCGATCACCACGCTTCCGGCGCTCGTTACGCCGAAGCAGGTCCAGTTCCTCGCCTACCCGGCGGGCACATGGGTCCTGGCCAGGCTCGACGTCATCCGCCTTGAGGCCATTTACGACAGCGTGAACCTGCCTCAGAACCTCGTGACGCAGCTCTTCATGGAGGACGGCTTCAAGCCGATGCGCATGTGCCCTCTGTCGCGTGTGTACACGGCCAACATCTGCCCATCGGGTGCGACCTCGGCCCTCCAGACCGTGGCCTGCACGGACATCACTCCGTAACCCTCCCAACGGCGAAGGGGCCTGGGCCTACCTGGGCTCAGGCCCCTTCTTCTATCGAAGACCTTGAAGGAGGTGTAACGAGTGGCTGTTCTGCCCAACATGCGTGAGTACGTCCGGCGTCCCGGCAGCCTCACCCCCAGCTACGGCCTGTTCAAGGTCGTCACAGCGATGGGGTCGATGGTTGAGGGCGGGGTAATGCCTGCCCACGCTGGTCAGGGCGGTGTCCTTTACGAGACACACGTCTGCGGGCTGCCGTACTGCTTCGAAACCAACTGCATCGACACGCTCGGCACCAAGACCATCGACGACGAGTTCGTGGTGGTCACCGGCGACCCGTTCGTCATCGTCACCGACCTGACCTGCGGAATGGTCGGCCTCACCGAAGAGCGGACCCGCAACTTCCTGCGGGAGAAGGCCGTAGCCGGTGAGCAGGCCGCCGTGGAGCTTGCGTTCTCCAACGGCGACTGCGGGCTCAACCCGAGCCTGGCGAACTCGACCCCGCTGGCCACGGCCCTGGCTGCCAGTGCCAACCCGGTGGCTGCCATCGCCCTGCTGGAAGAGGCCCTGTACTCGACCTACGGCCTGGTCGGCGTCCTTCACGTCCCGTACTTCGCGGGTCCGTGGCTGGCCGCCAACCACCTGATCGAGAAGGACGCCGCCGGTATCTGGCGAACCCCTGCCGGGACAGCCGTGTCGATCGGCAACTACTCGGGGACCTCACCTGCCGGTGTCGCCCCAGGTGCCGGTGCGGCCTGGATCTACATCACCGGCCAGGTGTCCATCTTCCGGACCGCCGAGTCGGACGTCTTCTACTCACCTTTCGCCGAGTCACTGAATCGTTCGACGAACCAGTGGAACGGCTACCGGGAGCGCGAGTACATCGTCACCTACGAGTGCGGCGCATTCGCTACCGAAACAACTCTGGTGGTGGCCTGACATGGCGGTGATCTTCCCAAGGAACGGTGAGGAGGGTTCGGTTGCCCGGACCCTACTCGCCATGGCCGATGACGTTCAGGACGTGAGGACGAATACCGACAACGGCCTGACGTTCGTCGTCCCGGACTACCTGTATGAGCGCTACATCAATGGCGGAATCGGTGAGGAAGAGGGGGCTGAGCCTGCCGTTTCCGAGGAGGTTCAGCGCCGTCGCCCAGGCCGCCCACGCAAGTCTGTCCCACCGAAGGAAGGTGACTAATGGCAACCATCTGCGCCACCCCATTCAAGGTGCCTCGCCTTCGGGCCACACGGCTTGATGAGTGCGGCGTTCCCGTCGAGGGTGATTGCTCCACTGTCGTGACCGACGGCACCATCACCGTCGAGATCGCCAGGGAGTACGAGGACCGCGAGGACTTCTTCAAGAAAAACGGCGACGGTGTCTTCTGCGTCAAGGAGACCGACCCGCCGATCCTCAAGTGGATCAACCTCACGATGACGATGTGCGACGTTGATCCCCACCTGGTCAACCTCGTTGCCGGTGAGGAAGTCCTGGAAGATGACGCGACTGAGCCGAACGTCATCGGCTTCCGGGTCACCGAGGGCTCAGCGGCCCTGGTCAACGTCGCCATCGAGGTGTGGACACGGACGACAGGCGGTGCCTGCGGGCCTAACGAGACCCGCTACGGCTACCTGCTGTTCCCGTGGGTCATCGAGGGCACCATCGGGGACCTGACCCTGGAGAACGGTGCTGCGGACTTCATCCTGACCGCCCGGACCCGATCTGGTTCACCGTGGGGCGTCGGCCCGTACACGGTGCAGGAGTCGGCTCTCGCCGCGACCCTGGGCGACCCGCTGCCGTTCTACCAGATCGTCGGGGACCTGGATCACGAGGAGTGGATCTGGACGACGCTCGCGCCGCCGGTCGCCTCGTGTGGCTGCATCGCCCTGCCTCTGGTCCTGGCAGCCGTCGACTCGGGTGTCCTGACCGTCACGGCAACCCTGCCGTCGGGTGTGACGTTCCCCGTGTTCCTCGACTGGGGCGACGCGACACCGCTGGAGGAGTTCACCGTCGGCCCGATCACCCACGTGTACGGCATCGCCGGGTCCTACGACATCGACCTGTACCCAGGCGGCATCTCCTCGGCCGCGTACCACATCGAGGATCTTGTCGTCGCTTAACCGCAACGGCCCCAGGGCAACCTGGGGCCAACCCAACATGAGGAGCAGAAATGGCTGGTGGAAGTCTCACCATCTCCGTTTCGACCTACCCGCAGCTCCAGCAGGTCGCCCAGAGCGTCCTGTGCTGGGTGTCTGCGGTTAACCGATTCGGCGTCCGCACCATCTCAACGACCCCGAACCTGTCGATCCGTGTCCCGGAGGAGCTGTTCGGGGCCGGTTCCCTGGTCCTGCGCCGTGGTGGCACGGACCTGGTCGCCGGGTATGTCGCCGGTACCCACATCACCTACAACGTCGGCAACTCGAACGTCGCGGTGGGTCAGGATGCGAACACGTGTCCGGCCCGGACCAACCAGCCGACGATCAACTCGATGGCCACCAACGTCGGTGCCAACCCGCTGGCTGTGACCCTCAACTACGCCAACGTCGCCGCTGCTGGCACCGTGAACGTGTTCTGGGGCGACGGCACCAGCACCCTGGGTGCGGCTGAGAGCAACGCAGCCCTGGCTCACACCTACCCGAACGCGGGCAACATCCCATACACGGTGACGGTGGTCGACGCATCCGATGCGACCCAGTTCGCCACTTCGGTCTTCGTCGTATAGTTCCCAGGCAAGAACGGACCCCAGGTGGCGGCCTGGGGTCCTTTGCACAGTATGGGGCTTAGGCGACCCTGATGCGGATGTGACCAACCTGATCGACGGCATCAGCCCTGGCCTCCAAGGTGGGGCTGGTGCCTGGGATCGCCTCCCAGCCCATGGTGGGGATGGTCAGGCCATCCTCCTGTTCTCCGGCGGCTCGGATACGCACGGTTCCCAGTGGGTCGTCACCGCTTCCTTTGACCAGCTCTAGGTCCTGTTCGGCGTAGTTGACGTTGGTGACGTCGAGGAAGCCGTTCCAGTGAATGTGGCCTTCATTGCTTGGCATCGATTCTCCTTACGGGGCCGCGAACCGACCGGCGTGGATGAACACGGCCTGGGCCGGGTTGGATAGGTCGACTGCCGTCCGGGTGGCGATGATATAGCCGGTCAGGGCACCTGTGAACAGGGGGTTCACGGTGAAGATTCCTCGGCCGATGGCGTCGATGGCGGCTGAGATGCTGGCGTATGTGAACTGTCCGTACTGGATGATGATCTGTTCGTTGACTGCTGGGGCACCGGCGACATACACCCGGTGAATGGTGGTTGTGTTGGCTCCGCCACCGATGGGTGTGACGACTCCGAGCCCGTTCGGGTCGTAGTTGGCGACGTCCACGTTGTTGACGAATGGGGGGATCAGGGCTGTTGCTGTGGCGTACCTGAATGTTGCTGGGGTCTGTGCGGCCAGGGTGGTGATGTGCGGGTTGAGGTAGGTGCCGAAGTTGACGCCGTAGGACCGGATGAACAGATCCCCACCATTGGTGTTGATCATCCTGTTGACGCCGTTCGGGTTGATCGAATTGGCCGTGGACGTCACGTTGAAAGCGCCCAGGGATGTCATCAGGTCGACGAGCTGCGCACCGGGCTGGGACTGCACCATCGGCAGGTTGCGGAAGGCGACGACGATCCCGCCGAATGCGACGGTGGCACCGAGAAAAATGTTCTGCCGGGTCTGTGGCCTGGTCGGCGGGGTCGCCTGGTTGATGATCGTCCCAGCCGGGCTGATCAGCCAGTACGTGACCTGGCCCGGTAGGGGCGCGATACCGGTCTGCCCTGGGTAGGTGACGTAGGTGATCGTCGGGTTGGCCGGGCCGAGTGTGCCGGTTGAGTTGTAGTCGACGACCCAGCCGGTTGCGGCGGAGATGTCGACCAGGGCCGGGTTGGCGTTGATGGTGATCTGACCACCGGAGGTCAGGCCGGTGGACACGGCCGTGGACAGCAGGCGCATGACGTCGCCGTTGAGGCCCTGGTATTCAGCGGTCAGGCTGCCATCGACGTTCGCGTCCCCACTGACCTGAAGATTGGCGTTGATGATCAGGTTGCCGGTCATGGTGTCCCCGGCTTTGAGCACGTACAGGTTCGGATTGTCGGGGGGCTCCGGCGTACCTGCCGTGGTCTGGGCGCACGGGTCGTAGTCCAGACGCTCCAGGTCCGCGAACTCGGTCACGCCGGGGGCGAAGGGGAGCTGGAAGTAGATCGTCTCCCGCCAGGTCGCCGTCGACACGAATGCCTGATACACCCAGTTCAGTGGTGTGATGTCCGGGTTGTCGGTTGCTGGGAGCACGATGGTGAACTCGCCGTTGACGTCCAAGGTCGCCACGAACGTGCTCGGCGCGTAGGTGACGTTGTCCACGATGTCGTTCAGCTCGACCAGCGTCTTGAAGGTCACCGTCCCCACGGCCGGGGTCAGGCCGTCGAGTTCGAGGATCTGGCCGTGCAGGGTCACGGTCGTCAGGGCCATTTGGGACCTCCTTTGCCATATCATGGTAAATCAGACAAAGCCGCAAAGGAGGTGAGTCGTGGCAACTGGTCCATGTTCCTGGGACATTGTCTTCAACGACTGCTGCGAATGCTGGGACACCCTGGACCCGGCAGCCCAGCAGCGCGCATTGAACTTCGCCACTACTGTCCTCTGGGCTGCCACGGGTAAGCAGTTCGGCGACTGTCCCCAGACGGTCAGGCCCTGCGGTCGCTACTGCAACAGCTCCACCCTGGGCTACTTCTGGAACGACGGCCTGTTCAGCCCCTGGCTGCCCTACATCTTCAACGGCCAGTGGCGCAACTGCTGGTGCGGATGCGGTTCAGGCTCGGGGCCTGGCTGCTGCTCGTGTGAGCCGTCCCAGCAGATCTACCTGCCCGGCCCTGTCGCCTCGGTCACTTCGGTCATCCAGGACGGCTTCCTGGTCGACCCGTCGGCCTACCGGGTCGATGACGCGAAGTGGCTGGTCCGGACCGATGGGCTGGCGTGGCCTGAGTGCCAGAACTACGACGTCGATGCTGGTCTGGGCCTGTTCAACGACAACACCCTGGTCGTCACGTACACCCGTGGTGAGCCCGTCCCTGCTGCGCTGCTGGACGCCGCCGCGACCCTGGCCTGCGAGTTTGCCAAGGCGTGCGCGGGTCAGTCGTGTCGCCTGCCGGGCAGGCTGTCGACGGTGGCCAGGCAGGGTGTGCAGTTGACCTTCCAGAACATCGATGAGCTGATCAACAACATGTTCACCGGCATCCCCGAGGTGGACATGATCATCAAGGCGTACAACCCGTACGGCCTGGCCAGGCCCATGCGCGTCTGGTCCCCCGACCTCCCGACGGTGCGACAGGTGACCACCCCGTGACCGACACCATGATCCAGCCGGTGGCCCAGGAGCTGCTGGACTGCTTCTGCGCCGCCTTGATCACCGAGCACGGCCTGCCCACCATGCTCGAAGGGGGCACCCGGCCGTCGGAGTGCTGCTTCCGCGTCGGGGAGCTGGCCTCCATGGACGCCTCCGAGTTCCAGGACCTGTGCTGCTCCGGCCTGGCCTGGCTGCGGGTCGTCGACATCTTCAGCTCCACGTCCGACTTCCCCACCCCCGACACCTTGACCGTGTGGAACGGGTGCGGACCGATGGGCTGGGGTGTCGTGTTCGAGCTGGGTGTCATGCGCTGCGCGCCGACCGGGGACATCTCCACCATCCCCACCTGTGAGGAGTGGACCGCGCTCCAGGGCCTGGTCATGCGGGACGCGAAGGCGATGCGTCAGGCGTTCTGCTGCCTGTTCGCCCAGTACGACCCAGGTAGCATCGCGCTCGGCTCGTGGGCACCCCTGCCGACCACGGGCGGCTGTGCCGGGGGAACCTGGCAGGTCACGGTGCAGATCGTCAACTCGGAGTGCTGCCAGTGATTCCAGTATTCGGCTACTTCCACATCGAGGCGTCCAATCCGATCGTGGGCCTCTGGTGTGACGATTGCAGCCTGCCGTCCCTTTGCGAGTTCCCCCTGTATTCGGTCAACCGTGACGGGGTGGGACAGGTGGGGACGGTGAAGTGCTGCGTCAACTGCAATGGCGATGAGGAGGGCGAAGATGAAGATCCCGAAGGCGACCTGGTACGCGGTTAAGACGGCGGGCAAGTTCCGGCAGGGTCGGTACTACCGGACTGAGGAGCTTGGCGTGCTGGGCAGGATGGCACGCAAGGCCGGGTTCCTGGTACTGGCTGACCCGCCTACAGCCAGGCTCGCCGCCAAGCCTGCTAAGAAGGCCGTGAGGCGGCGAAAGGGCGCTGCCCCTATCCCGGTGGAGGCTGGCAATGGCGAGGCTTCAGTTTAAGCCTGGGGCCGTTCAGGCGTTCGCGACGACGCAGGCCCGCAAGGAGGTCAGGTCGTGCACGGCTGCGGTCAACCGCAGGGCACGGCGCAACGCCCCTGGCGGCTCCTACTCCACCGGACGGCTCAAGGCGTCCATCAACTGGTCAATGAGGACCGTAGGCTGGTCGGTCGTCGGGGAGTCCGGCTCCGAGCTGATCTACGCACGCAGCGTCCACGAAGGCCAGCCAGCCCGTGTCATCACCCCTAAACGTGCCCCGTACCTGGACTTCTACTGGCGCAAGGTCGGCAGGAGGGTTCAGTTGGGCCGGGTGAACCATCCGGGCACCGCACCCCAGCCGTACCTGGCTCAGGCACTTCTTACCGAAGCGCCCAAGTATGGCTTCAAAGTAATCATTTACCGCTAACATGTCCCATATGAGTGACACCGTCGAGACCGACAACACGATCATCCTGGCTGGCCGGGTGATCCAGTTCATCCCGCCGACCCAGGGCCAGGTCGAGCAGATGGTGCGGATCGCCCGGTCCACCCAGCGCGGCGCGGACGACGCACCCAGCGACTTCTGGGTCAAGCAGATCGGCCGCATCGGTGACCTGCTTGAGCAGATGATCGTCGAAGGTGACCGCGAGGCTGTCGAGGATCTGTACGTCGAGGGCAAACTGGACCACACCGCCCTGGTCACAGCCATCCTGACCAAGGTCCGCGAGAACGCGGAGAAGTCCGAGGACAAGGCAATCGCCAAGGCCAAGAAGGTCACCGGCGCACGTGTCCAGCGTAAGTGACATCCTCGCCCACCTGCGCCCATGCCCCATCCAGGTCGACTTCCTCGGCCGGACCTACACCATCCCGGCCATGGACGCGGTCGAATGGGTCGCGCTGATCGACGGCCCACGTCCTGACCTGTATGAGATCTTCCCGGCATTGGCCGGTCCTGAGGCCGTCGAAGCTGTCGAAGATGCCCTGTGGGAGGGACTGGTCAGCGATGACGAGGTCGGCATGGTGGGGATGGAAGCCCTGGGCGCGGCCGGGGACCGGGACTGGTGGGTGGTCCTGAACGTGATTCGGTCGGCGGCCACGGCCTGGTCGATCGTGCATGTGAACCATGCTGCGGGCATGTCGCTGGCCGGGTGGCTTGACGAGGTGTGGAGCAAGATCATGGACCACATCGATCCGAAGAAGCGGGCGAGCTGGATCTCCGAGGTCGAACGTCCACCGAAGGGCCTCAAGAGGGAGATCGACTTCGACGAGGAGGAGGCCGCATTCCTGGCTGCGATGAATGCGGTCATGAAGTAGGAAAACCGGACATAGCCTCTAAGATGAGGACATGGCGCTCGGTAAGGCTTTCATCGAAGTTCACGCGGACACCAAGCCGTTCGCGCGTGAGCTGGCCTCCGAGCTGGACAAGATCATCTCCGCGTCGGAGAAGGCCGTCAAGGTCGGAGCCCAGCGCACCGGCGAGACCCTGGTCAAAGAGACAGCAAAGGGTGTCGACAAGGAGAAGGGCACCCTCAAGAAGTCCGTCGATAAAGCCTTCGGCGACGCCCTGTCCGGCAACATCTTCTTCGACCTCGCCAAGGGGCTCGTAGACACCATCGACGACGGCCTGTCCGGACTGCCAGCCGAACTCAAGGTAATCCTGGGCGGGGTCCTGGTCGCCGCGCTGCCCGTCGCCGTCGCCCTGGGTTCGGCCATCGCCGCAGCCATCACGGCGGGCCTGTCGCTGGCCGGAGGTCTCGGCATCGGTGCCCTGCTGGCCGCCCAGTTCGTCGAAGTCCAGGATGCGGCCCTGGCCACATTCGACCGTATTCGCAACAACCTCCTGGACAATGCCGAAGTCCTCATCCGGCCGTTCATCAACGCCCTCGGCATGCTTGAGGCGCGACTAGATCTTCTGGGACCGAAGTTCGGGGGGATCTTCGACAAGGTCGCGGACACGATCATCCCGATCACCGATGCGCTGCTCGGGTTCGTTGAGGAGTTCATCCCCCAGTTCGCGGGCGGCTTCGCCAACATCGACAGGTTCCTCGCCCCACTCCAGGTCGGACTGCGCCTGATCGGTGAGGCCGCAGGCGACTTCTTCGATGTCATCCTGTCGATGGAAGGGGCACCAGAGGCCCTATACGACCTGCTTCTTTTCGTCAGGGACCTGATCATCGTCTTCGAGGGTCTGGTCACTGTCGGCCTGGCTTTCTATGGCGTCTTCCGCGACATCCTTGAGCTGCTCGGCCTGATCGAACCCTACGGTGAGGAGATCAACGACTTCGCCAACGAGTTCGGCATCGCCACCGAGGAGGCGGGCAAGTTCGGCGGGGCCATCGACGGCACCATCGTGCCCCTGGAAGGCCAGGCCAAGGCCATCGAAGAGACCAACCGCCTCCTGGCCGAACTCACCAGCCTGCTGTTCCAGACCGAACAGAACGAGATCGACTTCGAACGCGCCCTCGACGGCCTGACCGAGTCGGTGCTCAAGAACGGCCGAAGCCTCGACATCACCGGCGAGGCCGGGCGTAAGAACTCCGAGCAGCTCCTGAAGCTGGCCCAGATCGCCATCACCACCCGCCAGACCCAGATCGACCTGACCGGCGACGTCGACTCGGCCCAGGCCGCATTCGAGAAGCAGCGCGAGTCGATCTACAACCTGGCCAAGCAGATGGGCCTGTCCGAGTCGAAGACCGAAGAGCTGATCGGGGCGATGCTGCGCATCCCGCCACCGAAGCCCTCCGGTGTCACCCAGGGCACCATCCAGGGCCTTCTGCAGGCCATCGCCCTGGCATCCACACTCGCGAACAAGCTGGGCAGTGTCGCTGTCCAGGGGGCCGCAGCAGGTGTCAAGGCGTACGCCAAAGGCGACATCGTCACCAGCCCCACCCTGGGCCTGGTCGGCGAGGCCGGACCCGAGGCGATCATCCCCCTGAACAACCCGGCCCGCGCCCAGCAGCTCATGGCCGAATCGGGTCTGGACAGGATGGCCAGCACCAGCGTCAACGTGTACATCGGCAACGACCAGATCGACACCTACATCGACGACCGGGTTGACCAGCGCATGGTCCTCACGGCACGCAGCCTCGCCCACGGCGGCAGGGAGATCTGATGCCCACCATCACCGTATTCCCTGACGTGCCACGGGCCTACAACCGTGTCGAGATCAACTGGGCCGACACCCCAGCCGCAACCCACGCCAGGGTCCTGCGGGTCGACGTCGAGACAGGCGAATGCACACCCCTGCGTCCCTACATCTGCTTCGACGGCGACCAGATCCTGCTGTCCTGCGGACATGCGATCTTCTGGGACACCGAAGTCCCACTGGACCGGTCGGTGTACTACATCACCGAATCGGACACCGCACCCTGCATTCCCGATCCTGACCCCTGCGCGCCCTGCGCGCCGGTCACCGCCGAAACCGAAGCGTCCACCATGCCATCCAACGGCGCGTTCCGGCTCAAAGACCCCATGCGCCCCTGCCACGACATCTACATGCCACTGTGCTTCGACCAGTCGACACTGGCCTCCCACCGGACCACAGGCCAGTACTGCGCCCCAGGCACCGGCGTGTTCTTCGCCAGCATGGACACCGAGACCTACAACTCGAACGCGCTGACCGTCAACCCGACCAACGCCAGGCGGCCCATCGCCCTGACCCGGCAGCGCCGCGACGTCGCCTCGAACCTGACCGTCGTCGCCCGGACGTTCACCGACCGGGACAACCTGCTCCGGCTCACCGAGCCCGGCTCACCGATCCTGCTCCAGGGTCCACCCCAGTACGGCATCCCCGACAGGTACATGGACATCGGGACGGTGGGGATCGACAGGGGGCTGACCGACCACAAGTTCCAGGTCCGGATCGCCCAGATGCCCCACGTCGCCGTGGACCGGCCAGCCGGACCGCAGTCAGGCGTGTGCGGCAGCCAGGTCGACGACCTGTGCGACTTCACCTTCGACGAGCTGGCCGCAGACGGCAACACCTGGGAAGACCTGATCCGTGGACGCCCGACTGGTGGCGTGTCCGGCTACCGGACCTGGGACGACGTCGAAGCTGAGTTCGCCGACTGGAACGCGGTCGACGACGGCACCCGCACCTGGTACGACCTGGAAGTGGGTGACTGATGCTGGCAGGCGGACTCGACCCGATGTACCGCTCCGGGCTCACCTCGTCCCACCGGCCGTACTTCCTGGTGGAGGTGTTGGACGGCCAGCAGCAGATCATCGAGTCGGACCTGGTGTACCTGGCCGGGTCGGTGAGCGCGACCTTGACGTCACGGGTGGCCCGGACGTGCCGGTTGACGTTCACCGAGGACAGGTACCCGTATGTCGAGACGGACCTGCTGGCCCCGTACGGCAACATGATCCGTGCCTGGCGGGGCATCGAGTTCGCCGACGGGCACAGGTTCCGGTGGGTCGTGTTCGTCGGCAGGATTCAGGAAGCAGCGCTGGGCACCGACGGGACCTGCACGATCTACGCGGCCGACTTCGCTGCCGACGTCGTGGAGAACAGGTTCCGCAACCCGCAGAACTCGCAGGCCGGGACGATGGTCACATCCGAGGTCCGCAGGCTCATCTCCGACGGTTTCCCCCAGGCGACGTTCGACACCTTCGACATCGAAGACATCCTGGTCCGGCCGCTGACGTGGCAGCTCGACCGTGGCCAGGCCCTGGACGAGCTGGCCACTTCCGTGTCCGCGTTCTGGTACCCGCTGGCCAGCGGGGTATTCACGCTGCGCCAGTACCCGTGGACTGTCGCCTCCCCACCGGTGGTCACCTACGCCGACGGCGACGGGGGGTCCGTGATCACCTCATCGGCCAGCCGTAGTCGTGAGGATGTGTACAACGTCCTCACCGTCACCGGCGAAAGGCTCAACGGCGACGAGCCGGTCTATGCCACGGCCGTGAACGCGAACCCGGCGTCGATCACCTACGTCGGCGGCAACTTCGGCATCCGGTCCCAGCTCCTTCGCCTCCAGACCCCGGCGATCCAGGGATCGGCCCAGGCCGCCGCGAACAGCTACCTGCGTCGCATGACGGCCCTGTTCGACGCGTGGGACTGGGACATGGTGCCCGACGCGGCCCTGGAGCTTGGCGACGTTGTCAGCCTGAACGTACGCGGAAAGTCCGATATCATCCAGGTTGTGGCCAGTTACCAGATTCCTCTCGACATGTCGGGGATGATGCGCGTCCGGGGCCGGTCACTGGTTCCCGACCCGATCCGGGGGGCACTGTAGATGGTCGCCTATTCCGCCACGTACTGCCTGCCCTGCCTGGAGGGCACGGACAGCCCATGCCTGAACACGGGCACGACCTGCGATCCATCGACGGTGTGGTGCGACCTGGTGGACCTGGTGGAAGCCCAGCTCGTTCAGGTTGATTCGTTGCTGTCGCGCACGTTCACGGCCATTCCACTGGCTTCGGTCACGGGTACCGCGAACAACGAGGCGTTCCCTAACCAGGTCGTCTGGGACACGGTCGAATTCGACACCGACGGAATGGTGAACCTGGACATCTCACCGCTGACGGTGACACCTCGGCGCAGTGGCGTGTACATGACGTTCGGATACATCAGTTCCATCAATCCGGCTGTGCCGACCGAAGGGTTCGAGCACAAGACTTTCATCCAGAACGGTACGGACACGTACACCCATGCGACACCGGAGATCTCGGCCGTATCGGGTGAGCCGATCTATTCGACGGCGCAGCAGATCTACCCGTGGACGCTGGGCGTCAGTGCACCGTTCTCGCTGGCCTTCGAAGTGGCGGAGGTCCCCCTGCACGCAGCCCGAATGACCGTCTACTGGGTGTGTGATCTCTGATGGAATTCACTCCGGTGTACAACCTGCCGTGCCTTTCCGGTACGGACTACGCCGCCTACGCGCTGTACCTTCAGTGCCTCGCGGAGCAGCTTGACGCGACCCTGTTCGAGAAGCAGATGGAGCTTGACTCGTTCCGCAACCGCTACGCCGGGGTTTGGCGCAACACGGTGGCCATGGTCAGCGCAAGCGGTTCGTGGAACACAACCGTCCCGACCGTGACGAACCTGTTCTGGAATGATCCGGTCAACCCCCCGTCGACTGGGACCGCCGGTTCGCTGATCGACCCGTTCCGGTTCAACTTTCCCGGCGCGGTCGCGGGTGGCCTGTATGCCGTCGGGGGCACAGTCGCCATGAACCAGGGTGCCACGAATGGCACGTACCGGTGGCTGTCCATCGACCCGGTCCTGTTCGGCAGCTCAGGGTATGTCGAAGCCCTCGGTGCGCAGGACTTCTCAGAGGAGACCCTGTCCGGTGGGGAGAACCTTCAGACGGGTTTCCATGTGCCTTTGACCCTCACGACTTTCACGGGTCTGGAAGGGGTGCCGGTCGGCTTCGACGTGAGCATCTTCGAGGACGACGCGGGCAACATCACCATCCCCATCGGCGGCCTCACTTTCTGGGCCGTGTACATCGGCGACAACACGATCATCGGTGGTGCCTGATGCCCGGTGTGACTCCGAACTTCTCCCTGCCTTACCCGTGTGCTGGGGAGACGATCGACCCGGCGATCTTCTGCGAGTTCAGTGACGCGTTGGACGCGGCCCTGGTGACGGTGAACGCGAATGCAGACTTCGTTGCCAATAGGCCCAATGCGCGCATTGACCGTGGGTCAGGACTGAACACGTTCGCTGTCGGCGTCGCCACCAATGTCCAGTTCAGCACCGAGGTGTTCGACAACGACACGATGGTCGATCTCGGTGCCGACAATGCCGCTATCACCGTGGTGACTCCTGGCGTTTACTGGGCACAGTTCATGGTCGGCACGATCACCACGTTCACGACCTGGACCCGGTACAGGATGACCATCACCCAGAACGGCACCGCGAACATCGGGCGCAAATTCATCTACAGCACAGCCGACGCGTTCTTCACCGCCAACAGCATCTACGGGGTGCTGGTGTGCCAGGCCGGTGACGTCATCCGTGGCCAGTACCTGTGGAACGGCACCGGTGGACCGCAGGTCATGAACTCCGGCTCGCTGTCAATGTCCTTCATCTGTGACCTCTAGGAGAAGACGTGTCTGCTAACACTCCTGACCAGCAGATCACTTACCCGGTGGGTACGGATCTGGCCGACAACCCGACAGCGTTCCTGGACATGCTGGCCGATGTCGAGACGCGCCTGGTGCTCAAGTACACCAACGTCGCCGACAGGACCGCCCGGCACACCGCGCCCGTTGAGGGCGACCTGACGGGCCTGGCGACCGAGAACCGGTACGACGTGTACAACGGGTCCGCGTACGTGTCCCTAGCGGCCCGGATCGACCACTTCATGGTCCGGCGCACCGCAGACGGCACACCCGGCTCGGGTGCGGTCAACAACAACGTGGCTCTACAGAACGAGCCTGTCCTGTTCGGGGCTATCGACACTGGTGCCACGTACATGTGGGAGGCCGGGATCTTCTACGACTCGTCATCTACAGCCGACATCAAGTTCGCTTTCACCACCCCGACGTTCTCGGCGATGCGCTGGTCCCTGGTCGGCCTGGCCACATCAGCCACCACCGCCGAAGGCGACATGCGCAATGCGACGGTGAACGCCTCGGGCACGTCGACACAGTTGGGCGGCATTGGTGTCGGCACGATCATCTTCGCCAAGATCGAGGGCTACATCGTGACGACGGCGGCTGGGAACCTCCAGCTCCAGTTCGCCCAGCAGAACCTCGACGCCACCCAGACGACCATCCGCAACGGCTCCTACCTGCGGGCCTGGCGGGTCGCCTGATGGCTTCCCTGACCCAGCAGATCGCCGCAGCGCCGGGTCAGCCCGCAACGGTGCGGATCGGGCGGATCGCCTCGGTGAACCCGGTGACCGTGTCGGTGCAGGGAGTCGTGTTCGATGACGTCGGCTACGTGCAGGGTCACACGTACGCCCTGGGCGACACCGTGGCACTGGTGGGCCAGTCGAACGCGTCGGGGTCGGACCCTGCGTCGTGGCTGGTACTACCCACCTCGGGTACCTCGCCGATGGGCTACCAGGCTGGTCAGCTCTCAGTGTCGTTCACGACCCTGACCAGCTTCACCGTCGTGGTCAACTTCGCCCAGCCCTACCCTGCGGGAACGAACCTGTCAGTCCATACCAACATCAACTCCGGTGTCGGCGCGACGGCGAACTGGCAGTCCAGGGCGATCAACATCATGCCAGCATCATTCACGCTGTTCGTGTTCACCGCTGGTGCCGCTTCGACGTGGACGAATGTCGGCGTGGTCTGGTCAGCCTTCCCGCACACTTCGTAGCCCGTGAGACGTTTCGGTCGTAAGATGACATACATGACCGAAACGGACACGTTCGAGGGTGAGATCACCCGTTGGCCGGAGGACGACGACCCCGAGACCCTGATCGGTGGGGACATGGGGGGCGACGATGTCTAGCCCGTACCTGGCCCCTTCACTGGCCCGCCTCCGCACCTCGATCAACACGCGCTGGCCGGGCCGGGACAAGTCATCTGATGGCTGGATCGGGGACTCTGCCCACCAGTCCCGCACGTCGGATCACAACCCTGCCGCCTCAGGTGTCGTGCGCGCCCTGGACATCGACAAGGACGGCGTCCACGTCCCGACGGTGCTGGCCGCTGCCCTGCTTCACCCATCGGTCCGGTATGTGATCCACAACCGGAAGATCTACCATGTGGACCGGCGGATGAAGCCTGCCAGCTACACCGGGTCGAACCCGCACACCGGCCACATCCACACCTCGATCCAGCACACGAAGGCCGCCGAGGCCGACAAGACCGACTGGCGTCCGGTCAGCTCCGCGTTCACGTGGCCGCTGCTGAAGGCCGGTATGGAGGGCACGAACGTCCGCCAGCTCCAGGCATACCTGAACGGGCACGGCTATTCGCTGTCCCTGGATGGTGAATTCGGGCCTGCAACAGATTCGGCGGTTCGTCTATTCCAGTCCCGCTTCACACCTGATGATATTGACGGTGTGGTGGGGCCGAAGACGGCCCTGGCTCTGCGGACAAGGTAGGGAGTGGTCATGGCCAGGGTCGAGGTTCCCGTCAAGCGCGTGTCGCGTCTGTCGGCCTCATCGTTTACGGCAGCTCAGGCTGTCAACGGCGACGTCGCCAACGGTATGCGGATGTTCAACGACGGGGCCACGGTCCTGGTCGTGTCGTCTTCGTCGGGGGCATCGCAGGCGATCGAGACGATCATCGTCGAGTCCATCGACTTCTCGGTGCCCCCGCCGATTGTGATCACCATCGCCGCCAATGCTGCCTTCGCTGTCGTCGGACCCTTCCCGACCAGCCTTTACGGCAACGTACTAGAGTTTGATGTTTCGTCCGCATTGATGGACTTTGGTGGCTTTTCGTTGCTTTAGTTAACTTTACGTCAGATCATTGGTGGCATGACGATGGCTCCTTACGAAGATGATGATGTGCCCACGCTGCGAGAGGTGAGCAGGACTTTGCGCGACTTCCGTGACGAGTTCCGTCTACAGATGAGCGCCATGGTTCGTAAGGATGTGCACGTGGTGGAGCACCAGAACTTGGATGCCAGGCACACCGTGGTCGAAGGCCGCGTCGCCCGGCTTGAGGTCGACAGGGACAACGACCGTAAGGACAAGACCACGGTCCGCAACCAGTTCTACTTCTCCGTCGTCGCGGCTGCCCTGTCCCTCATCGTCGGCATCATCGTCGCAGTGGTGAAGTAGCCATGAGGCTGTGGACCTCCATCCTCGCCGGGCTCCAGGTCATCTCCGGCGGCACCGTCCTGCTTGAGCTGTGGGACAGCCGGTACGTGGGCCTGTTCGTCCTGGTCGTGGCCGGTCTTCAGGCTGGGACTGTCATGTACGCCAAAGACATCCGACCACCCCACCAGGCAAAACACGCTGTAGTCAACGAGGAGCCATGATCTGATGCCGGGGGTTACTCGGGTATACGTCTACCGGTTCACGCCGCCCGGTGACATGCTCAGCCTGGCCGTCGCCATGTCTGAAGCAGCCAAGAGGGTAGTCGCCCACAACAAGCACGTCCTGAAGGTCGACACCCTGGCCGACGGTGAGGACATGCTGATGCGGATGACTGTCACCGGACACGACCAGTGGAAGATCAAGAAAGAAGTCGTCTACCCTGTCGCTGGCATCCTGACCAAGTGCGGGATCAAGGTGAAGGACGTGAAGCTCATTGCGGTCGAGAAGCCGCCCGACACCCGTTCGACCAGGCCACGCGCGTCCGATGGGCGCTCTAGGCCCCTGGACCCGGACCAGATGATCGACCACAGCGACATGAAGCAGGCATGACGAAGGCCCCCTAGGTGATCCCAGGGGGCCTCGTCGTCGGTCAGGACTGCGGGGTAGCCTCGGCGGCCAGCGCCTCGTCAGCCACGATCTGAGCTTCCTCGGCCTGCTCAGCCAGGGTCTCGGCCAGCTCGCGGGCAACCTTCGCCCGGTGCGCCAGGGCCTCAGCCCTCAGGCCCTCGATGCGCCGCTGACCCTTCTTCGTCTGCGGGGGCCGGACCACGACCTCCAGCTCCATCGCCAGGATGGCGTCGAAGAACGAGTCGGCCCGGATGTGCTTCTGGCTGCCCCGGATGAACGCGCTGAACAGGTTGCGCCCGGCCATCTTCGCCGCCAGGTGCTGCATGATCAGCCCCCGGTACTTCATCATCTTCGGCAGCGCGCCCCGGAAGTCGTCCTCACTGGTCAGGACCCACTCGGTGGGCGGGGGGACCGGCTTGGCCTTCTCGGTCTCGGTGGTGTCGGTGCTCATGCGGCGGGAACCTCCAGCTCGTTGTAGCCCTCCGGCAGCTCCAGCTTGTCGAAGCGGACCGGGCGCGGCGGGGTCAGGGTCGTCAGCTCCTTGCCTGCCACCCAGAAGTTGTAGGTCGTGAACAGCGCGTCGAGCTGGTCGACGGGGCTGAACTCCTCACGGGGGCGCAGCCGCTGGAGCCGGTTGGTCAGGGCCGTGATGGGGTAGCCGGACTTCGGCGACTCGGACTCGATCAGCAGCTCGTGGAAGAACTGCTCACGCAGGTCCTTGTCAACGCCGGACAGGATGACCCAGGCCAGGCCGTAGGTGCCGGTGGAGATGCCCCGGCGCAGGCCGTAGGCCCGGTTCGCGAACGTGGCCGCCTGGGCGATCTTGATCTCGTACGCGTCCTCGACCTTCGTCATCCAGAAGTCCTTCTGGGCGTTGGACGGTGTGGACGACAGGTACTTCGGGTCTCCGACGCGGGCGACGCCTCGGGTGCCGTAGTTGCCGTGGAACCAGTACCAGATGCGGGCGTTGATGGCCGCGACGGCGGTGTGGTTGGCGAAGCCCCGGATCTTGAGACTGTCGGCGTAGGACCGCTTACGTCCGGCGTCGATGGTCGTCATGGCCTTGGGGTCGATGCCCCGGACGATGAGGACGACCTGGCTTTCGCCGGACTCGATGATTGCCGACAGGCGGTGCTGGCCGTCGAGCAGTTCGTTGGTGTTGGAGATCAGGATGGCGGCACCGTTGAACAGCCAGTCCATGGTGACCATGTCGGTGGCGTAGCGCTCAACGGCGTCGTGGCTGATGGTCCGCTGGCCCTTGGTGTTGAGGGCGAGGAGTTCTGCCGCCACTTCGGGCGTGATCTCCAGCAGGTAGACCTCGATACCGGGCAGCTTGCTGTGGGTTGCCATGGGCATGTCTTCAGTTCCCCTTCCCAAGGGATCTTGTAGTTCTACGTCTTGGAGTTCTCCTCGACGTGTCCAACATATACCGCAGGAGCTACAGTGTCAACGTCGAGCCGCATAATCGATCGGCTTCAACTCGAAACCGATCTCACGCAGGGCAGTGATGGTCTCGGCCAGGCAGCCCGGCCCGAACCCTCGCAGGTCGGTCAGGTCATTAGGCTCGTTCAGGATCAGGTCCGCGACGGTCTGGATGCCGTACTTGCGGAACACGTTGAGTGCCCGGTTGCCGATCGAGATCTCGCTGATCATGATGTTGGCCGGGTTGCGCCCTAGAGGAAACAAAGCAGCCTCCATGACTGCGGACTGTTCTGGTGTTGTCACGCTCTCCCACCTGGGCTCGAACCAGGGACCTGCGCATTAACAGTGCGCCGCTACTACCGCTGAGCTATAGGAGAAAGATGCAGGGCGCTGATCTCACAGTCGTTTAAGTGCCGCTGTTCCGGGCGACACCCCTGCTGGCACGTCAGGCCCCCGGCGTACCCCGGTGAGACTTCCCCGTGGAGGCGGGGACCGGCCTGTCGTGATACTACTTCATGATGAGGGAGCCGTCAGCCCCCACCACGATCGTGCACTCCTTGGCGACCTTGCACGCCTCCACCAGCGCGTTGGCCCTGGTGATCTCAATCTGGAGCTGTACCCATGCCGGGGTCGCGTACAGCCGGGCCAGCTCGGCAGCCGCGTTGGCCTTGCCCTTGGCCTCAGCCTCCAGCTTGGCCGCCTCGCCCTGAGCCTGGGCCAGGACCGCAGCGGCCTGCTCCACGGCCTTCTGCTTGGCGTTGCGGGCCTCCTGGATGCCAGGGTCGGCGTAGTCGATGTCCAGGATCGCGAACTCGACGGCGGGGCAGTCGGCCTTGGCCCGGCTGAAGCTCGGACCGCAGAAGTAGTTTCCTCCCGCGAGCCGGTTCAGTTCGGATGCGAACGACGTGGCGATGGCCTGCTGAGCCTGCGTCTGCACCGCGTCCACGTTGCCGACCAGGTGGTCAGCCTCATAGGTGCGGATGACGTCCCTGGTGACCTTCTGGAGGGCCGGGACGAGCAGGTCGTTGAGCATCCGGGTCCAGCCGTCAGGTGTGTCCGCGCCGTAGCGGCGGCCGACCTTCTCCCAGAACTCCTTGACCACGCCGCCGTCGTCATCACAGAAGGTGTTCAGGTAGAACTTGGTCTGGCTCCAGACCTTCACCGGCACACCGGAGGGCTGGTCCTTCTGCGGCTTCGTGGAGACCTGGATCGCGTCCTTGCTGTCCGAGCCGTCCACGTTGTTGATCGTCCACGTCCGCAGGGAGGTGGGGAGGTAGATGATCTGGTTGTTCCACTCGTAGTCGTCGGTCTGGCCGGGCTTGGTGCAGTGCCCGAACTGGTTGCCGTCCGAGCTGCCCTGCATGTAGTACAGGCCGACCTGGTCCGGGTCAGTGGTGCTGGTGCATCCGGTCAGGGCCACCAGGCCGACACAGGCTGCAAGGGCAACCTGGGCTGTGCGCGAGCGGTTCACGTGTCTCCTTCTTCTTCTTCCGTCCCAGGAACATGACCAGGAGCAGCTTGAGGGCCACTCCGAAGCCGACGAGGAGCCCGATCGTGATCAGGCCCATCACGGCGTAGATGATCGCTTTACCCATCGAACCTCTTCGGGTAGATCTGCTACTGGAGATAACCCTAGCAGTGCCGCGCTACATGCGCAACTCGAAGATGGAGAACTACTTGAAGATCAGGACGCGGGAGCCGATGGGCAGGTGCCGGTTCACCGACGTCGACTGGATGAACACGTCGTAGTCCCCACCCTTGACCGGCTGCGGGCGCACGCGGGTGCTGGTGGACCCGAGGCCCAGCAGCTTCTTGCACTGCTCGCCCTTGTAGACCTGCTTGGTCTGCCGGTGGATCAGGACGACCTCCTTGTGCGGGTCGAACTTCTCCGACTTGACCAGCTCGTAGAAGGTGGACCCGGCGACGTAGCGGCGGCCCGTCTCCTCGATGAACGGCATGATCTCGACGTGCTTGATGCCGTTCGGGTTCTTCTTCGTGATCGACTTGTTCGGGATCACCACCGGCAGTGTGGATGTGGACGCCAGGGCCACCGGCACGATCATGAAGTTCGCCGGGTCGACGGGAGCCAGGCCCGACGAGGCCACCTGGGCAGCGCTGACGTTCTGGGCGAACAAGGTGTTGGTTCCCCGGACACCGGCGGCACGGCCCGTGAAGTAGGACGACGTCGCGGCCTTGATCTCCTCACCGACCTCAGCGACACCGGCCGCGCTCGTATTCCACACGGCGATGTTGCCAGGCTCGAACCCGAAGCCCTGCACCCTGATCTTGGACTGGAAGTTCGGGACCAGCACGCCGACGGTCCACTCTGCTCCCAGGGTGGCAAGCAGGATGCGCATCAGGTTCGGATTGGTCGCCGGGGTAGCCCGGTGCGAAGTGTTCTCCTCGCCATCGGTCAACGCGAACACCAGGAAGGCGTGGTCGCCGTACATGGTCGCGGTCTTCCTCAGGTCCCCGATGGCCTGGGTGATGCCCGACAGCAGCGGTGTTCCGCCGCTGGGCCGGTAGTGGCCTCGCAGGCTGGGCAGGCGCAGGACGTCGGTGTCGAAGGCCACGCAGGTGACCGTGGTCTCGTGGAAGATGTAGATCGACACGCGGGTCTCGTCGCCGGTGTCCTTGGAGAGCTGCGCCAGCCATGCCACCTGGCCGTCAAGGACGTCCATGATCGGCCCGGTGAGCCCGTAGTCCCTGATGGAGCTGGACCCGTCCACGACCAGGGCGACGTGGTTGATCCTCTTCTTTTCCAGCAGCGTCATGTTTCGTACCTTCCCATGCACGTATGACACGTTCCGAGCCTCGTGCAGGAATCGAACCCGCAACCGTCCGCTTACAAGGCGGATGCTCTACCAGATTGAGCTAACGAGGCGATCAGGCCGGGTTCCAGCCGGGCTGGGTCTGGAGCTGAAGGCTCCGGGAGTGTCCCCACCGGGAATCGAACCCGGATCACCGCCTTAGGAGTGCGGTGCTCTGTCCCTTGAGCTATGAAGACGTGCACTCTGCGTAGCAGGTGCGGTTGTGCTCGGCACAGTAACCGCCGTACACCCAGCCTCTCCAGCAGTTTCGGTAGCCGAACCGGTGGTGCTTGTGGTTGCACCTACCCATGATCTTGTACCTGAAGTACCACCACTTCTGTCCAATTGTCACGTGTCCCCCCTCGGGCTCGAACCGAGGACCACCGACTTAAAAGGACGGCGCTCTACCATCTGAGCTAGGGGGACGTTGCGTGTCTACACCAGGGGTCGAACCTGGGCGCACCGGGTTTCAGCCGGTAGCTCTACCTACTGAGCTATGCAGACGGGGTGGGCTTTTCTGCCGATTTGAACGGCCAGGTGCCCACTTGAACCTGTCGGTCTGCGCATGACCCCGTCCTCACCCCAGGAGTCGAACCTGGTGCCCCTGAGTTATCAGCTCAGTGCTCTGACCGGTGAGCTAGGCGAGGTTGGTGCGGGCGGTGCATTCGGTGTCGTGGAGCACTCGTTTGGTCCACCTGGTAAGCCAGCCAGGAGGCCCGCGACCCCTAGTGGTACCCCAGGGGTAGACCGGCACGGACACCAACCCGTGAACGCCGGTGGAGTAGGCCCTGAGGGATTCGAACCCCCAACCACCGGTATGTGACACCGGTGCTCTACCAGTTGAGCTAAAGGCCCTGGTGCATGACACTCCCACCCGTGGCTGACGGGCTTCCCGATTAAGCTCGGGCCAGGCTGCGAAGCCATCGTGCCTCCATTCGTGCCATGCGTGGACAGGGAAGGTGTCGAACCTTCTGCCTCCCGCGTGTCGGGCGGGCGCTCTACCGATGAGCTACATGTCCTTTTACATGAACCGTGGACCCGGAGGGACTTGAACCCCCATCCTCCACCATGCCGAGGTGGCGCTCTACCGTTAGAGCTACAGGCCCTCGACCGCCCCCAGCCATATGAACTGAACGCGGTCTAGTCAGGTTCCGGGCTCGCCCACCTGACAGGGGACATTGCGGGCTCACTATCTCTTTGTTGCCCGCGTTGACAGTCCAGGGATAGCTGTGGACTGCGCCTCGTGGGACGGGTGTGGATCGAACACACCATGCCGGAGCGAGGTGGTTACAGCACCCCTGGAACACCAGTTCCTTCCGTCCCATACCTGGCCAGTTCCCGCTGACCAGGGCCTTGCATCCTTCTGCACCAACCAATCGTCGCAATGATCGCGAGGAAGATGAAGGATTCGAACCTCCGAGGCTTTCGCCCCCCGGTTTAGCAAACCGGTCCTATCGACCACTCAGGCAATCTTCCGAGGAGGGTAGAGGAATCGAACCCCTAGGGACTCTCGCCCGCTAGCACAGTTTTCAAGACTGCTTGCCCACCTTGGGCGCTACCCTCCGTACGCTCAGACCTGCTCGTAGCCTCCGTCTACCATCACCGAGGCCGCGATGGGGTAGTGCTCTCCCCTGGCCCCACGGGCGATGTAGTCGCCGATGTTGAGGGGAATCCACGCCTTGTGCAGGTAGTCGTAGACCTCGCCGTCGTGCGGACGGTCAGGGGTGAGGGCGATGAGATCGATGCCCTCGGAGTCGGTGATGATCTCACCGTTCCACTGGGCAATGTCGGTCAGGGCCGTCTTGCGGTACTTGTTGAACTCCATGATCTTCCTCCCCTTGATCGCGTAGTTCTCGTAGGTGTCTACGGGGGAACGATCCCCGTTCTCCAGATCCACGTTCTGGCGCATCACCTTAATGCTTTAGACACAGCTCCCAGGTGAGGATTCGAACCTCAATTACGGTGTCCAGAGCACCGCGTCCTACCAGTTAGACGACCTCGGAATGGAGGGACAGGGGGCCGGGTTGCTCGCCCGAGAGCTTCCCCCTGTCACCGCGACCCAGACGGGATTCGAACCCGCATTCCCCACCTTGACAAAGTGGTGCTCTACCGTTGAGCTACCAGGCCATTCGGCAGACGTGGACCATGGGGCCTGCCAGCCCATGACGCCCCATCCCAGCGGATAAGTGCCCGTGTCTCGAACAGGATTCGAACCTGCAACAGCCAGCACCTCAAGCTGACGCCTCTGCCATTTGGGCCACCGAGACCTGCGAAAGCGGTGGTGGGATTCGAACCCTGCCGACGTCGACATACCGGCCGGACACCGGATTCGGGCATTTACCCTGTATGCAGGTTCATTAGCCCTAGGCCAGCGTGAGTCGCCAAACTCCTGTACACCGCTTCCGTACTCCGCGAGGGATTCGAACCCCCAACCTTCGCCATCTGAGGGCGACGCCTCTGCCAATTGGGCTACCGGAGCATTGCATGGTGTCCCCACGGGGGTAAGGACTTCGCGGCCGTAGACCGCAGTAGGCTGCCATGCCAGCCGTGACCTGGGGAGGTCGTGATTCCGCTTGGGTTCGAACCAAGGACCGGTCGATTAAGAGTCGACAGCTCTACCGCTGAGCTACGGAACCGGGCGGCCCTGGAGGGCCGGTGGTGCTAGGCGACTTCGTCGAAGCCGTCGTTGATCCGGTCGGCGTCGTAGAACATGAGGACCATCTTGGCCTCGTCCTCGCCGTGGTCCTTGACGCCCTTGCGCAGGACCGCGTAGCCACCGATGTCACAGGACCACTGGGCGTAGATCTCGTCGCCGAGGATGGTCAGGCGCTTGCGCAGGCCGCTGTACTCGGCCTTGTCCGCGTCGGACCACTCGGCCATCTCTTCCAGTCGCTGGGCGTGGCTCTTGTCGCTCTCGACCTGGATCTTCCAGGTGTAGCCGTTGTCGGTCAGCCACTGGGTGACCTCATCCTCACCGCCGGTCCACTCGCCGACGACCTTGATCTCCTGCTTCTTGCTGACGTACGTCTTCACCGAGTTCTCCTTCTTCGTCTTCCCGGACGTTTGGCGGCCCGATGGGAGTCCTACCTCCCTGCTCGCGGCACCTGTGGGGATGGAATCCACGGGTTCGCTCGCTTTAACAGACCTCGACTGCTCGGGCCAAGACAGCCGGGCGCGCAACCAGCTCCCCAGCATTAGGACTGGCGCGCTGCAATGCTTTCGGGGCAGGGACCGCAGAGACGGCTACTTCCTCGAATGCCTCATGCGTACATCGAGGCGATCAAGACCGTTCTTCGGCCGGAGACAGGACACCACAGGGTCGTGTGTTGAACCGTGAACGTTCCCTGCCCGAGTTCAGTTGTCAACAAACGGTGCTGCTTGAGGGCAAGACGGCGTGCGTCCCACAGCCACCGAGGAGTTGCCTCTTCGATTGCCGCCTTGCCTTTGCGCAGATTGAAGGACTCGAACCTTCCCCTGGGTCTTGGTAGACCCCGTGCCGCCCTACACCTATCCGCTACCGTCGGGAGCTACCCTCCGGCCAGCCTCGGGATGATCAGTCCCTCGGTCTTCGTTCCCCGGCTTCGCTTCGCCAATCCCTAAGTCGGGCAGAGGCACTTGGCCTATCCGGTTCCTGCGTGGCGGGCAAGGGATTCGAACCCTTACCACCTGGGTTATGAGCCCAGTGCTCTGCCCTTAAGCTAGCCCGCGCCGTTGTTGCTTTGCGTCGGGTGATCGAGAATCGAACTCGACACTGCCTGGTCCCAAACCAGGAGTCCCACCTTGAGACATCCACCCGAGTGTCAGGCCAGGTGGCTCGTGAGCGCCACCCCTCAGACCGCTTTCCGTGCTCCCCGGCCTGACAAGAAGAACCCTACCTCTTGGGGTACATGTCTGTCAACTCATTCCCCACCAGCAACATCACCGTGTAGCGCGACCAGGCGCATCACCTCAAGACGAGGGATGCGGATGCCGCCGGAGGGGGTTCGGATGACATTGACCCGGCCCTTGTTGATCCATCCGTACAGGGTCTTGGTGTTCAGGCGCAGCAGTTCTGCCACCTCACGGGCCTTGTAAAGCTCATGCTCCAGGTGGATCATCACGCCTCCCGTACCCTGCGTCTACGAGCAGACCGGACATCTGCCCCAAAGTGGTTACCACGTAGTACATGCTAGGGTCCTTCACCCCCTTTGGGGTGATAAGTACGCATGAATGATATGTGCCAGCTTCTGCGGCGTGGGCCTGGGCGAGCTTGAGTTCCCGGCCGATCACGGTGGAGATCGAACTCCCCGACATGTCTTTCTTCCAGACCGGGATGTCCTTCTTCGAGTTCTTCGACGCCTGTGACACCAGGGCCAGGTAGTCGAACGCGTACATCAGCGCGTACCACTGCCCCGTCTTCGTCGTCCCCACCAGCCTCGGCTTGGCCACCACCAGACCGAAGTCGGCACCGGCGTTGTCCCGCTCCACCCTGGCCTCGGTCAGCCACTGGTTGAACGCGTACTCCTGGACAGCCTTCACCTCGATGACCACACCGGGGATGCCGGTGATATCTCCACGATCTTTACCGCCCTGGAGGGCCAGGCGCTCGGCATACCTAAACCCGTTCTCGTTCAGGTACTTGACCACGGCACTCTCGGCGGCCGTTCCTCGGGCCTTGGGCTTGTTAACCACGCTTCCTCCACACCGATCGGCAAAGTTGAGTCACGTACTGGGGGGTGATGCCGAACTCTTTGGCCAGTTCGGTACTAGATCCACCCGACTTGCGGGCAGGGTGGATGCCCTTGATGTGCCTCTCCCTGATCCGCTCCACCTCGTCTGGCGTTAGGCGGGCATTACGGTTCGCCATTCCCTCGACGCCTCGGCCCCTCCCCTTGGCGGCCATGTCCCTGGCGTTGTCCGCTGGTGTCCCGAGAAACAGGTGGTCAACGTTGACGCAGGGCGGGTTGTCGCAGGCGTGGCAGACAAAGAGGCCATCGGGGATAGGTCCCCGCTCCAGCTCCCAGGCAACTCGATGAGTCTCGCGTGTCTTGCCGGTTGAGATGCCGATACTTCCGTACCCACGGGTCCTGTGGGTAGACCCGGTGAATTCCCAGCACCCCGATTCAGTGGTTCTTATACGCGAGAACAGCCGATCCCTCAGGCTGAGAGATCGGCTGCCCTTCTGCTTCGGCTTGTTGACCATACCGCCCATCCTAGGACGGACGTGATCTTTTGTCTCTAGAGTGATCCCACATAGCACGCGGCCTTCGGCCCGAGCATCACCAGGAACGCCAGGGACATCAGGGCGATCATGGAGGCCGCGCCGCCCATGGCAACCTCAAATCCATCACGCCCACGGATGCCACGCCAGACCATGCGAGCCCCGACAGCCAGGCCACCCACACCGATGATCGCCATGACCACCGACATGACACCGCTGAATGCTGCCAGGCCCACCAGTTCACTGTGCTCCCAGAACCTGGTCTTGCACACTACGAATGATTCACCCATGTCCACCTACCAGTTGATGAGGACGAGCCCGAACACGCACGCCAGGACCACGATCGCCGCGCCCACCCACAGGAACAGGATGCTGGCCCACCACAGGGCCTTGAGCCAGCCCGGCTCGTCGTCTACCGGACCCACTCGGGGCACTCCTCCAGTGGGATCATCACCAGGGCATACCGGTGCGCCCCGAGGATCTGGAGCAGCTTCCACGTCGTGGGGACGGTGTGGTTGCGCTCGTAGGAGCCCATGTGTGTCGAGTCCATGCGCGCCGCCGAAGCCACGTCGAGCTGGGTCAGGTCCTGGCTGGTGCGGATCTGGCGCAGGCCCGGCCCGATGTCGGCCTTCTTCGTCAGGTAGATCGTGGGCCTGCTCGTCGCGGCCTTGGCCTTGGTCATCTAGTTCTCCTCGGGCAGCTTGTAGATCCCAGCCGGGACGGGGATGACGACCTCGTACCTGATTAGCACACCCACCTTGTCGGGCCAGTAGTTCGTGTCGCTCGGCAGCCCGGCCGGGTCTGCGAAGTTGACCACGCCCCAGTTGGCGGGGTTGTCCAGCAGGTCAGCCAGATTCGCTTCGTTCAGCCAGGAGATGGGCTCGCCATCTTCACTGCCGTGGATGAGCATCCATCTCTTGTCGGCCATCACTTCACCAGGAACTGGCGGGTCTGGAACGCGGCCAGCAGCCCACCGTGGTCGCGCAGGAGGGCTTCCTTGTCCAGGACCTCCACCTCCTGCTTGATCTTGTACTGGTCCGCGATGGCGCTGTTCTCCGTCGCGAACTCGGCCCACCGGTACGAGCCGGTCTTGGCGTAGGTGAACACCTCCACCCCGTCGATCTCGGCCGACTCCGCCTCCCCCACGGCCTTCTTCAGCCGCTTCTCCAGGGAGGCGATGTACGCCTCGATCTGCCTCTTATCCGCACGCGCCTGTCGCAGGTTATTCATGTCCTCGGCGTACCGGGACAGGTTCGCGACCTTGCGCTTAGGAGTGCCCATTGTTAGCTCCTTAGAAGAGTGTCTGTTCGCCTTCGATTACTACAGGCCCGGTCTGACGCTTCTCATTGCCCGCGTGCCGGGGGCACAGTGCCGTGCCCTGCCAGATGTGCCAGCCTTTGGCCCTGGCGTAGTCGTCTGACTCACGCCTCGGGGTGGTCTCGGGGCACCCGCCGACGGAGCACCTGATGTCCGTTGGCTCCGGTGTGCGCATCAACGGCCTCCGTGTACCGGTAGAGCTGCGACAGGCTGTACTGCAACCGTCCCAACTCTCCCGTGACGTGGTCGTTGAGCTTGTTCAGGTCGCTACGCATAGCGTAGTCGTGCTTCTCGCGGTACAGAAGGGTCAACATCAACCCGAATGTCGCAAGGCTGAGGACAAGGCTAAGGATCGCCAAGGCCAGCTCAGTGCGCACGGGACACCCGAAGCATCTCCACCCAGTCGGATGTGGACATGCCCAGGCTGCGGTGCCTGCCCCTGATCCCGAAGTAGTGCCGGATCTCGTTAATCATCCTCGCCAGCTTGATCACAGCTCGATGTCCCTAGGTCCGATGAACGAGTTCGGCAGCAGGCCCTCGAACTGGTACTCGTGCCTCATCGTCGGCGTGGGGCGCTCTGGCTTCGCGCGCAGCTCCAAGGCCAGGGTCTCCTCGGTCACCGGGGCCACGTTGTCCTTGGCCACGACCATGACCACGTCGTCGGTGCGGATCGAGAACACGGACCTGACCTTGTCGTGCTTGACCCACTGCCACCGGTGGACCTCGGTTGCCCTGAACGGGTCACGTGAGCCATCGGTGTACTTGGTCTCGACATGCCTGCGGACGTCAGTCCAGATCTCGCTGTCCTTGACATAGAAGTGCGTCCACTTGCCCGACCGGGGCTTGTCGCAGTTGGCCTCGGTGCCGAAGTCGTGGAAGTGGGCCTGCACCATGATCGACGGGAGGCTGTGGCGCAGCAGGATCTGAAACGTGATCAGCGGCGCGTCGTTGGGCAGGTCGCAGGGCTTCGGCCCCAGCTCCTCCTCCTTCGACAGCGTCACGATCTTCGGTAGTTCGATCTTCTTCCTAAACATTTTCCTCTTCCTTCCCCTGGATCTTGCCCAGCAGCACCGCCAGGGCCTCGTCAGCCCTGACAGCAGGAACCTTGGCCTGCTCCGGGGCGGCGGGGATGAAGTGGTTCACGCCCCTGCTCCGAACGGCCCGCATCGCTTCCGACCTGGCCCGCCCCGTCTTGCGGTCATACTCCGACTCCCAGATGATCATGTCACCGAGCCGGTACAGGGTTGCTGATCCGGACATCTTCGGCTTCGGCGTGATCTCCGGGTAGACCTGCCGTGACCTGGCCAGCTTCATCCGGTAGGCCCCGGCCGAACTCGACCGGGTTACACCCGAACGCCACACCTCGATCACAGACATCATCTTGTCCAGGTCCCTGCCGTCGACCACCTTCACCGGCACCGACGGGACAACGGCGACCGTGGCCCCGTCGAACCCCGGCTCAGGCAGCTCGTACTGGTCAGGCAGCCCGTACCTGTCGGCCAGGTGCGGATACATAGCCCGCAGCCTGTTGTTCTCGACGGCGTAGGCCAGCCTGTCGACGCCACGGAACAGCAGCACCTCGTGTTCCACCGTGCCGGGAAACTTGGTGGGCTGGTAGTGCCCGGTGGCAGGGTCGATCCGAGCCAGCACGTAGCCCCGGCGTACCAAGTACTCGAAGAACTCGTAGATGGCCATGTTGCCGTCCGAGTTGTCGACCATCTTCTTCGATTCGGGGAACTCGGACTGTGCCGGAAACAGGGCGCTCGGCTTGACCCGGTTGCTCACCCGCCCACGCTCACCTTCGTCGACCCGAACCCGCCGGTGGCCGGAGGCCTGGCGATGGTGCCGGAACTGGGCCGCACGAACGAGCCGCCGATCGGCACCTGCTGCCCCACGGCCGGTGGGGTGCCGTACACCCGACCCAGGTAGTACCAGTACCAGAAGCCCGTATCGAAGTGGGCGTGGTGCTCGTCCTCGTCGGGACACTTGGCGTCGTGGTCGCGGATCAGGTCCCCGTTGTCCTGAACCTGCACGCACATCTGCTGGTGGTCGGCCTCGGTGTCCATGAACTCCTGATCGGGTTCGGATGCGCAGGCCGTGCCGGTGAACGCGATGCCCGCCAGCAGGACGGTGCCGACGAGCACGTTCTTGGATATCTTCATGATCTTCCCTCTCCCAGGTTGAGCCCCCGGCCGGATTCGAACCGGCGTGCACGGCTTTGCAGGCCGCTGCCTATCCTCTCGGCCACGGGGGCTGGCCTTACTCCAGCGTGGGCATCATCTGTGTCGGGGTCTTCAGGGCCACCTGGCGCTTCAGCTCCTGCACCTGGACACCGATGGACGGCTCAGGCAGGTGCACGTCAGGGACCTTCATGTCCAGGCCCTGCCGGGAAGCCCAGCCCATCGTCTCCCAGAACAGGGGCGTGTGCGGGTCGTCCTGGTCTTCGAAGAGCTGGAAGAACCAGTTGAACTCAGGCACGGCGCGGGTCCTCCTGTACGGCGGCGGCCACGGTCTGCATGGCGCGGATCATCTGTTCCTTGGTGCGGCCGTCGGTGTCGTTGTACGCGGTGATGTCCTCACCGAAGAACCGGTAGAAGGCTCGGGCCGCATTCGAGACCCGGTCACGGGTCTGCGTGGAGCAGATGATCAGGTCGTCCCCTACGGCCTTGCGGATGGCACCGAAGGCGCACATGCCGCCTTTGCCGTCGAAGTCGTAGCCCTGAATCCAGGTGCCCATGGCGAGGATGTCAGCAGCTTTGCGCAGGTCAGCGATGGTCTGCGCAGGGTTCAGGAACGGTTCCATCTTGTGCTCCCCAGGTAGGTGTTACCCCCAAGAGCTGAGGGAATCGGTTTCTCCGCAGCTCCCAGGGGGTTACGTTTAACTTTAGCCACACAAGGACGCTGTGTCAATGTCCAGTTCAGCGACGCCGTGTCCTGTTGCGCTCACGCTCACTCAAGCCGCCCCACACACCAAACCGTTCATCGTTTCGCAGGGCATAAGCCAGGCACTCATCCCTGACCGGGCACGGCGGGCTGCCCTTGAAGCCGTTACAGATCCTCTTGGCCGGTGCGGACGAGCCCGACTTCGGCGGGAACCAAAGCTCAGGATCGATGGAGGCACAGACCGCCGAGATCATCCAGTCTTCCAAGATCTGCGGCCTCAAGAGCATCCCCGACTACCCCTCCGAAAGATCGTTTGCGCCAGCCTGCACCGAAGCGTGCTGTTTCGTCAACTCCCGCTCCAGCCGCACCAGCCTGCGGGCAGCGTCGTTCAACTTGGCCTCCATCGACCGAAGCTGCTCGCCCAGACTCATCAGCTCACTTCGCTGGTAGTCCCGGCGACGCTGCTCCTCGCGCTCCTGACCATGGATCACTTCGTCCTCGCCTCCCTCAGATACCTGTCGAACTCGGACCTGCTCACGCGGTAGGAGCGACCGACCTTCACCGCCTCCAACTTGCCCGCACTGATCAGGCGGTACACGGTCATCGCGTGCAGCTTCAGCTCTTGACTGATCTCGGCGACGGTCAACCACTCCTGCCCCATGACTACCGGCGCTTCGTGGGCTTCGGCGCGGGCTGCTTGGCCGTCTGCATCGGCCGGGGTGTCTTGACCGCCCCCGGCGACGGCAGCAGGTGCGGGTACTTGGCCATGTCGTCCAGGTCGAACGGGTCGTCGTCGCACACCTCCCCGTCGAACTCGATGCACAGGCCGTCGTCACCGGGGTACGTGGGGTGCGCGTCGATCCACACCTGCTGCGGGCTCCGGTTCGGCGTGACCGACTCCGCGCACGCGGCCAAGCCCAGGATCAGGCCGAAGGCCAGGGCACCGGACATCAGGTTCTTGTTCAGCTTCACGATCTTCCCTTCCAGAAGTCGTCTGCGTATTCGATCCCCACGAGGGTGAGGAACATGATGATGGACATGGCCCCAGGCACGCCAGGACCATGCCCCAGCGGTTCTCGCGCCCGAGGGCGATTGCCATTCCGACCAGCGAGGCCACCGAGCAGATGATGCCGATGACCCCGCTGAGGACGAACCATTTGCTCGCTAGGCGTGGACCTCCAGGTCCTCGATGTTCTCCTCGTCGGTGGTCTCCCACGTCAGCGGCTTCTCGTCGAGCCAGCGGGCGATGGCGTCGTAGTGCTCGACTTCCAGCTCTCCGTCCTCGACGAGGGTGACGAACTTCTTGTTGCGCAGCTCCAGCTCCTTGGCCAGGGCCTTGATGTCGTTGTCGTCGAGGCTGACCGAGTAGTGGACCGTGCGGCTGAACGTGATCTCCATGGGAACCTCTCCTATTCCTTGGAATTGCTGATGATGTAACTCTAGACGATGGAGTTCTCGATCGTCAAGTCCTAGACGGACCCTCTTCGTAGGTCTCCGGCGCGAACCAGGCCAGCAGAGACAGGACCAGGAACAGCGCCGACAGAACCACGGCCAGCCAGAAGCTCCAGTCACCGTTGCCCCACTCGTCGATCACGTCGAACACGTTGATCGCCAGGAAGCCCGTGTTGAACACCCGGTAGAACCACTTGCTGCTGCCCATGCGGCGGAAGAACCTGACGATCATGCCGCCACCGGCTCACGCAGCTCGTTCAGCCTCACCATCAGCACCCGAACGTCGGGGTGCTCGGTCAGCCGACGCTCGATGATCACCCGAGTCCACTCGTCCAGCAGCTCCACATACTCGGCCTTGCCCTCGTCCTCCATGAGGCTGTCGATGGAGGCCACGAACCCGTGCCACTGGCCGTCCTCAGGCAGCTCGTGGAAGTCGGACAGGATGTGGTAGCCGCCCACGGTCCCCGACAGCACCTGCATCCGGTAGTCGTCGGCCCACTCGTCGGCGTTAGGCCAGCCCTGAGTCACCGACAGGATCGCCTGGGCCAGCACCTGACCCTGCTCGGCCGCCGGGATGACCCCGGTGTACACCTGACCCAGGACGCACTGGGTGCAGTCACCCAGGTCCAGGATCGACAGGTCGATCTTGCCGAACCACTGCGGGTACTTCTCGTCCAGCCAGGCAGCCCCACGGGCCACACGGGCAGCGATGTCACTCACTGAACTTCTCCCTACTCTGACCCTGCTGGTGCAGGGCATCGTCGTGGTTGGGACACCACCCGAGCTTCATCCACTCCTCGATGACGTCCCAGTTGACAGCGCCGTTCTCAAGCTGCCAGTCGTAGCCGTGACCCGGCCGGTGAGACTTCGGCAGCGCCATCGCATAGGCGTCAGCCTCAGCCCGACCCCGGCCCGTGTTGAAGTATTCGGCCAGCGCAGCACACGGACCACAGCACCTGGGACAGTAGGCCGTGGCCTCATCCAGGCCATACTCCAGGACATATCCGGCATCCAGCCAGCCCAGCAGGTGATCGTTGATCAGCCCCGCGATCAGGAACCCGTGCGCCTTCGCGCTGTTCATGATGACCTCCGCGAGGCAACCAGGGTCGTGATGCTCGCCGCGAGGATCAGGGACAACATCGCCATGATTGCGTCGTACTTGTAGTCGCCCTGGCCCGTGATGATCGACATCACCATCAGGACAAAGAACCCCAGCCCGACCACAACCACGGGTGCGGCCAGGAGCACAGGAAGCCACCTCATGTCTGCTTCGCCTCCGGGGTGTACCAGGACCGGGACTGGTCCCACTTCCACACGCCCCTGTCCAGAACCATTCGGCACTGGCACCAAAAGCACGGCAGCTTGTCCCCATCGACAGCGTCGGCCAGGTTGCCCGCCTTGGCCTCATTGGTGAGGGTCTGGATGCAGCAGCGCATCAGGCCGCCCGTGGAGTACCGGAACGTGTCCGCCGTCGGGTTGACCTGGGCCTTGGCCGGGTCGGTGCAGCAGCCGTCACAGCCGTGTCCGTACCCGCCGGACCTGGTCTCCTCCGGTGCCGGGTGGCCGATGCCGTGGGGACAGACGACCTCCATGAAGCCGCCCCAGTCGGAGCGCCAGTGGGTCGGCCAGTCCTTCATGTGGGTCTCAAGCCTGGCGTGGACGACACAGCCGTGCTGGTAGCCCCGGACTCCGGCGCAGTCGTCGATGCTGTGCACCCGCAGGTGCTGGCCCGTCCCGGTCGTGTAGTTCTCCATGATCTTGCCTCCCTACTTCTGGGTTGGGCCTACCCACGGCCCCCGGTCTACCTCGGCCCCGTGCCACAGGATGGCGTGGACCTCAGCGATGGCGTACGCCTGCTCCGCCCGGCACCAGTCCCCACCCTTACGCGGGCAGGTGCATCTCCACCTGAACCAGGCACCACTGTGGGTCTTCGACTTCTCCACGGTGACGACCCTGAAGTCAGCCCCCACCAGGGTCAGCATGATCTTGAACTGCTTGCCCTGGCCGCCGCCAAGCCTCACGGCCCCGTCGAAGGCATCAACTCGACGCACTCGACCAGGCCCTGAGTCTGGCGACCATTGGCCTCACAGCCATCCCGACCACCCTTGATCGTGAAGAGCACGAAGACCACCGCGATGATCCCGATGATCCACAAGATCACCGTGCCGCCCCGGCCCTTCTGCACATCAGCCACGGGTCACCCTCGGCACCGGGTACGGACGCACCGAGATCAGCGCGTCGAAGTCGACCAGCCCGTCCCCGCCGTGGAAGTGCTTCTCGTGCAGGACCCCGGTCAGCCAGATCATGTCGTGCTCCTCCGGCGTGCTGCCGTCCGACCGGGCGAACTCACCCGTGTTCGGACAGTCGGGGCTCCCGCAGATCACCAGCCACTGACCGGCCTTCTCGTCGAAGTCGATCAGCGTGATGATCTTGCCCAGTTCTGGCATCAGTCCCTCTCCCTTCCCTGAAGTTGAGCCTGTCGGACTCAAGGTTGGGCCCGGCACCAGTCTCATGGCTGCCGACTCCACCAACTCTTAACTCCTCCCACACACTACCCCATCTATGCCACATGTGCAACAGGGGGTTCAAGATCAACCGGGAAGTACTTACCGGGTTTTCCCCACTTCCCGGCAACTTCCCGGCACACCCT
>Ga0247824_10000011_pt1 | contig 64941 bp, 92 predicted proteins | sample 13C_PalmiticAcid_FD_194412 | JGI IMG/M metagenome (GOLD analysis project Ga0247824, IMG submission 194412) | Soil microbial communities from agricultural site in Penn Yan, New York, United States - 13C_PalmiticAcid_Day48 | ecosystem: Environmental > Terrestrial > Soil > Agricultural land...
CCCTATAGTCCCCCCCGCCTCTTCCTCCTCCCCCTTTCTCCCCTCTTCCCTTCCCCACAAGGAAATTGAGGCGCCAAAGGAGAGGAAGTCGGACCGGGAGGCCACGGAAGTGGCGGCAGTGCTGGACGATTGGCGGGCGGCGACGGGGCGGAAGCGCAACTACGACCCCAAGAGCCGCGGGTGGCGGAAGGTCCGAGACAGGCTCCGGGCGGGCTACAGCCGGGGTCAGCTTCGGCTGGCGGTGGCTGGGGCGCGGGCCGATGGGTTCATGACCGGGACGGACCGCAGCCGGAATCCGGACGGTGTGGACTACACCTACCCGGAAACCATCTTCCGGGACGATGACACGGTTGAGCGCCACATGCGGACCGCCCGGTCCAAGCTGAAGCCGGAGCCGTGGTGGCCCGTGGACGAGGACGCCGACGTGCCGGCCGCGGCGCCGGTGCGGGCTACGTCCAGTGGCGGTGGGTTCCGGGGCTACACCGGTCGTGAGCTGGACATGATCCACCTCGTTGCGGCGCTCCGGGACGGTCGCCGGGCGGAGGCGGTGCGTCTGAAGCGGCAGATGGGCATTGCCGGGGAAACCGTGGGGCTGGCGGAACGGGAGTATGCGCCGTGGCCGGAGGAGTTTGACGCTCCGCTGGAGGTGGCAGCATGAAGTTCCGACTGCTTGATTTGTTCGGTGGCGGGGGCGGCTGCGCGAAAGGTTATATGGATGCCGGGTTCCTGGTCGTATCCGTGGACATTGTCCCCCAACCGAGGAATCCTGCTCATCGCTTCGTTCAGGCGGACGCCTTGGAGTTTTTGCGCGAGCATGGACACCGCTTCGACGCGATTCACGCCAGCCCGCCGTGCCAGGGCTACACCCGCGCTCGTAAGCTCGCCGAGGCCCAGGGCAAGGCGGACAAGTCGCCGCGGCTGGTGGAGCCGATCCGCCAACTTCTGATCGCCACGGGCAAGCCCTACGTCATCGAGAACGTACCCGGCGCCCCGCTGCGGGATGCCGTCACGCTGTGCGGCTCGATGTTCGGGCTGCGAGTTCGGAGGCACCGGCTCTTTGAGTCCTCCGTCATGCTCGCTGCTCCGTCCAACTGCCGCCACAAGGAGCAAGGCCGGCCGGTGGGGGTCTACCACCGCCTCAACGACAGCATTCCGGGTGGCGGCAGAACGGCCGCCACCATGGAGGAGGCGATGGAGGCCATGGGCATCGGCTGGAAGATGCGGGTCAAGGACATCTTCGAGGCCATTCCTCCCGCCTATGCGCGGTGCATCGGGGAGCAGTTAATCTCGTATCTGGAACGGACGGCGACGATGAGCGCTGAGGCCGCATGAGCGAGGCGATCCAGGTTGCGGACCTTGCCGGGCTGCGCGCCCTGCTGGTGGACGATATTCGCCGCAGGCCCGAGCTGAAGCCGATGCCAGGACCGAACGGCCTGCTCCGCTTTCGCTGCCCGCTGGTGGCCCACGACGATACGACCGCGTCCGCCATGCTGGGCGAGTACGGTTGGAAGTGCAGCGGGTGCGGTGGTCAGGGGAGTGGACGCCTGATGGGGCTGGCCGACGCGCTGGGAATCGAGGTGAGCATCCGCCAGCATCGCGGCTACACGGTGGACGACTACGCGGCGGAGAAGGGATTGCCAGCGGACCGGCTGGAGTCGTGGGGCGTGGTGTCCGAAGTGGGCAAGTTCGGATCGCCCGTGGTGTACATCCCCTATTATGGGCCGGACGGCGCGCTCCTGCGCCGCCGCCTGCGCCTCCAGAAGCGGCCGGGGAAGAAGAACCAATATTGGGAGGGCGAGGGCGGCAGCATCCCCGGCTGCTACGGGCTCTGGATGCTACCCAAGATCGCGTCGGATGCCCCTGTGTTCCTCGTGGAAGGGGAGACGGACACGCAGGCCCTCTGGTGTGCCGGAATCATGGCCTTGGGCCTTCCGGGGGCCGATACGTGGTCGCACTGCCGGGAAGCCGTGCTTCCCTTCCTGAAGGACCGCGAGGTCTACGTGTGGGAGGAGCCGGACGGCGGCGGCGCAATCATGGTGCGCTCCATCGCCGCTGACCTGCCGGGCGCCAAGGTGATCCGCGCCGCGGCGGCGGGCGCCAAGGACCCCTGTGCGCTGCGCCAGCAGAACCCGGACGGTTTCCGTGCTCGCATGGAAGGGTTGATGCGGGCCGCGGAGAAGATCGGCACGCCCAAGCCACCGTTCGCCTTCGACTCGTTGGTTGGCGATACGTTGGAGCGCATGGCGGAGGAGCGGGAATGTCCGCTGGACGTGGTTCCCACGCCGTGGGCCAAGTGGTCTGAAGCCTGTGGCGACGAGGGCGGCGAGACGGGTTTGGCGCACGGCTGGTACGTGGTGATCGGCGGCGGGCAGGGTGGACGCAAGTCTATGCTGGCGCAGAACTGTGCCGCCACCGCCTTCATGCACGGCGAGCGCGTGGGCTTCGTCTCCATGGAGATGTCGCAGGGCCAGAACGCCGGCCGGTTCCTGCCCATGATCGCGGACGTGACGGCGGCGGAGCTTGGCTACGGCGAGCGCTTCAACCGTGCGACGTGGGACGCCGCCGCCGAGCGGATGGCGATCATCATGGAGGAGACGGGCGCCGACATCAAAACGAACCGCGAGTTGCTGCGCAGTGTAGACGATGTGACATCGTCCATACTGCACCTGTGGGAATACGGCGGCTGCCGCACCTTCGTGGTGGACTATCTCCAGCTCTTGTGGATGCTTTCACAGGGCGTGGAGAAGAAGGTGCACGAGCACGCCATCGCTGGTTCGCAGTCGCTCTTCCGGCTGGCGAAAGAGCAACGTCTGTTGATCTTCGGTCTATCGCAGCTCACCAACGAGGCCGCGAAGAAGAAGGAGACGCCAGTGATGCAGGATCTCTACGGGGGCATGCAGATGGCCGCCGATCCGGACCAGATCATCATCCCCGACCACTCCCGCGTCCGGCCGGTCACGGAGAGCATCAACCTGCACGGCAACGGCCACGCCTACCCCACCGGGGACGTGGATAGCGTGGCGGTGCTCGCGAAGAACCGCCACGGCCCGACACTGGAAGTGCCCTTTCGCTTCAACCGCCGCAACCTCCGGATTACGCAGCGCCACGTACAGGAAGGTGAAGAATGGTAAAGCGAAACGTGGTGGTGGTGACGGGCGGGCGCGGCTACGCCGACCGAGGCGCAGTGTTCTTGGCGCTCAGTCAATTGCACAAAGGGCGCCCTATCACACTTTTAGTGCATGGCGGTGCGCCGGGAGCGGACGCGCTCGCCAAGGAGTGGGCCGAACACGCTGGAGTGATGCTGATGGAGTTTCCCGCTGACTGGGAGAAGTACGGAAGGCGCGCAGGCCCGATCCGCAATCGGGAAATGCTTAAGGAATCGTATCCTGATTTAGTGGTTGCGTTTCCCGGAGGGAAGGGCACTGCGTCTACCGTGGGATATGCGGAGGAGATGGGATATCCGGTTTGGCGCCCATGCCAGGAAGCGATTGCGTTCGGTCTGTTCACAAACCGAGCGAGCGTTATTGTGATTGGACCGTCCCACCCTACATGACCGTTGCCATGACTCCACCGCAAACATACCTCCCCTACTCCCCGCTGTCTCGCGAAGAGATCGTCGTCGTCGTGGAACGCGTACTCGCCCGTTTTGGCGAGTTGACCATGGACGCCGAGATCACCGCAGCTCTCTATCCGTCCGGCGCCCCGTGGCGCTGGGCGGACTGGAGCCCCGACGCCGAAGCCATCTACATGGAGGCCATCGAACTGTTCTGCCGGCGGCGGAAGGAGACGATGCGGCGGCCAGTGCTGATGCAGCCGGAGGACAATCGCCCCAGCCGCAGGCGCCATGTGATAACCACGGACGAGGGCTGGCGGGCGGTCAACGAGAGTCTGCGAGAGTCCATAGAAAATCGCCTGACGTGGCCCGACCTTGGACGCAGGCTGGGCGTCCACCCCCGTGCTGCCGAACACCTTCTGAAAGGGCGGCTGGGATTCCGCTTCACCGGCCGTTACCAGACGCGCGAGATTGTACAAGGCCCCTGCATGGAATGCGGCAAGCTGCATCCGATGGGGCAGATTGATCGCCACCGCCACGGCCCCTGCTGCGCCGCCAAACAAGCCGCTTGACTTCCCCTGCGGATTAGAATAGATTGCTATGAGTGAGAAGTAGCAACCTATTCCCCGGAGGAGCAAATGGAAGAGCTGTCGATTGTGCAGGCGGCCGAACGCGCGCTGGAAGTCGCGGAGTCGTGGATCAACGACCAGTTGCAGGGTACGTCCGACTTCGAAAAGGCTTTGGCTGAGTTAGAGCCCGTACGCCGCGCTATCGCCCGGTTTCGGGGGGCGTGATGGCAACGGCGCAGCTCACGGCGGGAGATCGCGTGGAATTGGGGCTCCCTGCATGGCTCGCCAAGGACAAGGGTATCGCCAGCCGTGAGATTGCCGCCGAGATCATCCGTGTAACCCCGGCCGCGGTGCAGGTTCGCGCGCACGTGCTGGTGCGTGAGTGCGAGTTCTGCCAGCGCTGCGGTCGCGACATCGACAATCCCGCCTCCCGCCTGTTGGGATTTGGCTCCGACTGTTCCAAGGAGTTGGGTCTTCCTCACGCCGAAATCTACGCCGCGATGAGCCCCGCCGAGCGGGAGTCCATCCGGAACCGCGTTGCCACCGAATCCACAATCGAATGCTGGTTGCCGCGCAAGTGCGTGGAGCTGCGTTCCCATCAACCCAAGGAATCCGATGCTGGACAGGGAGCAGGTGAAGGCGGCGCTTCAATCGGCAGTGGCGATGGTGTTACGTCAAATAGAGTTGACGAGATTCGGTCCACCGGAAGCGGCGCCCGGCGCACGAATTCGGGAGATGAATGGATGGATCGACGGGGAGACGGACAAGTTGATGAATCTGTTGTATCCCGAGAGCAAGAGATAAGGCATTTCCAATCCAAGGAGAAATGTGAAAACAGCGATTTGTCCGCGTTGTCGGCAGCGAGTGGCGCTGACCGGAGACTGGACTTTTGTGAACCATTACTGGCCCGAGCAGGAAGCGAGGAATCGGTTGATGGAATCTCCGCAGTGCTCCCAAAGTGGGAAGGCGGTGAAGGCACGGAAGCCAAAAGGGACGCAATCAGAGAACAAGAGTTAGAGCGGCAGGACCGCGAGCGCTGGGCCAAGGCGGACGCATATCTCAGCGATCTGGAGCGCGTAGCAGCGGCGCGGGCCACGTGGGAGCGGAAGGAGCCCAAGGCAGAAACCGAAGCTCTGCCTCGTCCCAATTCCCGCCGGGTGATTTGGGGTGGTGAGCGCTTCCACGTCGTTTTCCCGTACAGCGCGGCGCTGGTTACGGCGATCAAGCAGGTGCCGGGCGCGCGCTGGATCAACGCTCAGAAGGTGTGGGAGGTGTCGGAGTTGGCCGGCGCGGAACTGCTGCGTTTTGCCGCCCAGCACGGTTTCGAGGTGGAGGCGGAAGCACTGGGGCGCGCGGAGTCTGCGGGCCAGCGCGCGCAGGCCAACCTTGAAGAAAGCCGCCTGCCCGACACTGAATTCCACGTGGACAACCTCGGCGGCACGCTGCGCCCCTTCCAGCGCGTTGGCGTCTCGTACGCGTCCCGGCAGCGTCGGGTCATCATCGCGGATGAGATGAGGCTTGGCAAGTCGATGCAGGCATTGGCGACTCTCTGCCACACCGAGTCCTACCCCGCCCTGCTGGTGGTGCCTGCCACCTTGAAGCCCGCGTGGCGTCGTGAGGCGGAGCGGTGGCTTCCCGGTCGTACGGTGGCTGTGCTGGAGGGCAAGGCGCCGCGGGAGCCGGACAACTGGATCGAAGTGGAGCCCGTGCTGCGCTACGCCGAGCGGCACGCGGAGTGGTTTGCCGGCTGCATGCGTCAACTCCGCAGCGCCGAAATTCTCATCATCAATTACGACATCCTGATGGATTGGGCCGGCGTGCGCTGGACCGTGAACGAGCGCGGCAAGCGTATCGTGGATACCTGCGATGGCCCGCTGGCGGCGATGCTGTTCCGTGGGCTGGTTTGCGACGAGTTCCACCGCCACGTGCTGGGGCGAAAGGCGCAGCGCACGTTGGTGCTCCAGTACCTTGCGGCACAGTGGAGGACGGAGTGCCGGGAGCGGATGCATGATATGGTGCAGCTACTCCTTTCCGGCACGCCGATGCGCAAGCAGGCCGCCGACCTGATCCAGCCGCTCCAGATCATCGACCGGCTGGACGACCTTGGCGGTTGGTATCAGTTCGCCACCCGCTACTGCGGCTATGCCGGCGGAGTGATGGGGAGCGTGCGAGTGCCGCCGGAGGCCATGGTGGAGTTGAACCAGCGGCTCCGGAGCGTCTGCATGGTCCGGCGGAGGCGCCGGGACGTGTACGCGGAGATTCCCAAGGTGGAGCGCCACGTCGTGCCCTTCGCCATCAACAACCGCGCCGAGTACCAGAAAGCGGAACAGGACGTGGCGGGCTGGGCGGCGGACCATGCGCTGAAGGACGTTGAGTTCAACCGCTCGCTGGAGGGGATGAGCCCGGAGCAGCGCCGGGAGGCGCGCAAGGCGAGGGCGCAGGATGCCGCCTACCGGGCGATGCGGGCGGAGGGGCTGGTGCGTATCTCGGCGCTGAAGCGGCTGGCCGCACACGGCAAGATGGCCGGGGTGACGGAGTGGATCAAGGAGTTCATGGAGGAGTCTGGCGAAAAGCTGATCGTCGGTGCGTGGCATCAGGAGATCGTGGAGGAGGTGGCCCGCAGGTTCAGCGCCCCCTACATCCACGGCGGGGTGTCGGCGGGGAAGAAGGACGAGGCGGTGACGCTGTTCCAGCGCTGCGCGGCGTGCGGCAGGTCGCACGAGCTGCACTATGCCGCGGACTTCCCCTGCCCGGCGTACCGGATGGACGCGGCTACGCCGCTGATCGCCATCAACTTCCAGAGCGGCGGCATGGGTCTGACCCTGACCGCAGCCAACGATACCGCCATTGTGGAGCTGGGGTGGACGCCGGACGACATGGACCAGTTGGAGATGCGGGTGGGGCACATCGACAAGCCCGATCCCGCGAACCACTGGTATCTGCTGGCGGAGGGGACCATTGAGGAGGACATCATGGCGATCCTGGATCGCAGGCGGCAGGAGGTGTCCGCCGCCACGGACGGGGACGCTGCCGAGGAGGACCGCGGGATGATGCAGGAGTTGCTGGCGCGCATGGCCGCACGTGCGGCGTGAGATTCTTAAAGGGAGACGAGACAGATGATCGTTCGATACGTGGAGTATCTGCATCCGGGCTTGCTGTTCTCCGAAAACAGCTATGTGAAGTTTCCCGAAGGAGGGTTGACCGGTAAGCGACCGCACACCTTCGGATATCGATTGGTGGAGCGCGAGGAGGTGGAAGGAGAATCCGGAGAGCTTACGGGCGAATGGAAGGTGTGCTCGCCATGGACCATGCACGGGCGTGAGGAGACGGTGGAGGAAATCCGAGAGAGGGCGGATCCGAACGAAAGAATCCTGCTGTCCAACATGGAATGCAACGGGTATAAGCGAGTGTGCAGGACGGAGTACGGGCAGGCGATCCCGTTGAAGGATGACGATGTTGTGGTTGGCGACGGGGGAGGGGAAGATGAATAAATGGAAGCACGACGGCGCGAACCCGTTTGGCGTTGATGGAATCATAACAAGGGCACTGCTTGGCAGTGTGATGGGCGCGGTGGTGGGGATGAAGGTGAGCGGGAATCTGGATTGGTCGTGGTGGTGGGTGTTGTCTCCGGTCTGGATTCCGCTAGTAGTGTGGGCGTTGTGCTGGTTGATCGCTATCGGCGCGTGGTTGATGGAGGGAGCGGCGGACATGAAAAGGAGGAAGCGGTGAAATTCACAGCCAACGCGAGTTCGTTTTCGTCCGCCCTCGCCCTCGTGATGCGGAGCATCAACCCCCGCCTGTCCATCACCGCTGGACGGGGCGTGTTCATCGAGGCGTCCGGAGGGTACGTGACGCTGACCGGGACGGACATCCAGACCGCCGCCCGCGTGCGGGTCGCGGCGACGGTACGCCATCCGGGACGGCTGCTGCTGGGCGCGCACATGCTGGCGGAGGCGCTGCGCAAGCCGAGCGGGCTGGAGGTGTCGTTCGCGGTGGAGGGCAAGGGGATGGTGGCAATCGCTGTGGGCCGCAGTCGGTACGAGATCCCGCAGATGGACGTGGACGATTTCCCGCCGGTGGGTGGCGCCCCGGACGACCCGATCCTGTACGTGCCGGGGGAGTACCTGCACCTCGCCGCGGACCACGTGGCGTTCGCGGTTGCGACCCCGGACATGGGACGGCCGGCGCTGCTGGGGATGGCGCTGCGCTTCAAGCCCACGCACATGCAGGTCATCGCCGGGGACAGCGCCGTGTTCGCGGAGCTTCAGGTTCCGTACGAGGGCGGCCGGCAGCCGGAGCCGGGGACCGAAATCAGCCTGCTGCCTCCGTCCGTCGCCAACATCCAGCGCTTCTTTGAGCCGCTGGACTCGGTGGGAGTCTCCGTGCACAAGGGCTGGGCCTCATTCCGGGCCGGCGACCGGGAGTACCACGCCAAGACGCTCGCCGAGTTGTTCCCCTCCGCCGTGGACGACGTGTTCAACCGCGCGCGCCAGCAGCTCTGTTCCTGGATCGAGGTGGAGCGCAAGCCGCTGATCGAAGCGTTGATGCGAATGGACGTTGTGGCGAGTGGTGAGGACATCCACCCGGTCCGTTTCGCGGTGTGCCATGCCAAGGAGCTGCACCTGTACAGCGCCACCCGCAACGGCCGCGCGCGCGATCTGGTGGACGTGGAGGGCGACGGGCCGGACTTCACCTGCGGCATCAACGCCAAGCAGATGCTCGCCCTGCTGGACAAGGTGCCGGGGGACAAGGTGCGGATCGACCTGCCCGGCCATCCCGGCCAGCCGCTCATCATCACCCCGGCCGCAGTGCCGGAGGGCTCGCCGCCCTACACGCTGCTGCTGGCGCCCCTGCACCCCGCCTCCCCGACCGCGGCATCCACGATGGCAGGTCCGCAGTAACGAGACACTTGCGCTGAGTTATGCAGTGATGTAAGTTGGTTATGTCGCAGTGCAATTTGTATACTACCAACCGGAAGCAAGGAAACCGAAGATGAGCACCATCGAGAGGGAAGCGCTGAAGGAGCTGGCAAGCGGGGAGCGTACGGACGTGACGTTCTTCTCGTCGCGCCACGGAGCCGCCGTGGCCGGGAGGGACGAGGATTGGGCCGATCTGTCGGCGCGTACGTCCAATGCGCTGCGCAGCGAAGGCTTTGCCACACCCGGCGCGGCTGCGCGACTGTCGGACGAAGCGCTGCTGCTGATTCGCGGATTCGGCAAGAAGGGGCTGGAGGAACTGCGGACGTGGAGCCAGTATCCGCAGAGTAGGCATTCTGCTTTTGTTGCGGGTCTTGCCATGGAGATGGAGGAAAGGACGGCCCGTGGCGAGTTTGATCTGGATTCTTTCCCGTCCTCCGCCCCCGAGGCGCCCCCGCAGTCCGAGAACGACCGCATGCTGCGATTCCTCGCGGACGGCTATGAGCAGGCGCAGCGGAAGCGGATCGGGTGCGGCGAGCAGATTCGCGCTGTGCTTCAGGGCCGTGACGAGACGTGGGGTGAGGGGACGGAAGAGATCGCGGGAGTGGAGGAGATGCTGGGCGCCATCGCCAGCGGCGAGGAGAGCGGGCCGGTGCCGATCTTGGGTCGCATGTACCACCGGGCGTGGTCCGAGGAGCAGGAGCTTCGCAAGGAGATGGAGCGCGCGCTGAAGCATCACGTCTGCTGGCCGTGGCTGTCGCAGGTGAAGGGGATCGGTCCCACGCTCGCGTGCAAGCTGCTGGCGCGGCTGGACCCCCGGAAGGCGACCACGGTGTCCGCGTTTTGGGCGTACGCGGGCCTCGCCACGGTGCCCGGTGAGCGCTACGCCTGCGCTGCCTGCGGCATGACGCGGGACTGGCCGGTGGGGTACAACGTGACCGGCAAGCATCAGGCGCTTGGCAGCACCGCCTCGTGCACGGGCTCGCTGGTGAGGGTGGCCGGACCGGAGGATGGCGTGCGGGCGGCCCAGCCCAAGCCGGCGCGAGGACAGAAGTCCACCTACGACGCGTACGTGAAGAAGCAGATGTACCTTGTGGGCACCGGCTTCCTGAAGGTTCCGCGGGGCAAGTACGAGCAGGTGTACCGCGCCGAGCGGGCGAAGCTGGACCGTGAGCGCGTGGGCTGGGCGGACGGGCGCAAGCACCTGACGGCACTGCGCAAGACGGAAAAGCTGTTCCTGTCGCATCTCTGGCAGGTTTGGCGTGAAGCGCTGGGCCTGCCGGTGGGGATGCCCTACGCCATCTCCGTGCTGGGCCATTCCGAGGCGTCGTACGTGGGGCCGTGGCAGATGGTAGGGCGGGACTGAGGTTGTGGGGCGAGCCGTTACAGACGAGTAATCCGTGCACATGAAGCGAGCCGCCGATACCAGAGTAACCCGTATGCTAAGAGCGAGCCGGTAGAGTGTAGAGTCACCCGTACGTCCTGAACGTAACCAACTGGACATAAGGCAAAGACCGATGAGCGAGATTGACGAGAGCGAGTATGTGACCGTGGCGAGCGATGAGCCTACGGTGACGACGCATTACGCGAATGGGCTCTGGTGGGCGACGCAGGGGTCGCTGGCCGCGTCTGCCGTGACCGTAGCGCAGGCGGTGCGCCGGGTGCGCTACGCCAACGGTTTCATCGGTAAGACGGCGGACGATCTTTCCAGTGGCGGTGGAGGCGTCCCCACCACCTCCCAGCAGGGAGACGCGCGGGAGCAAGAAGAAGGGGGGTACGAGCCGGTGCTGGGCGACTCCGACATCCCGTGCGCGCCGTGCCCGTTCTGCGGCAGCGGAGACACGGACGCGGGAGCGGCCCTTTCCGAGACGGCGGGCGGGCGTCGTCGGGTGCAGGCAGGATGCATGGACTGCGGCGCTGTCGGTCCCGAGGCGATCAGCCCGCAGTCCGCGGCCCAGAAGTGGGCTGCACTCCGCTCCTCCCCGGCGCAGGATCATGCCGAGGCGTATGCGGCGCTCGCGGCGATCCGCCAACGTCACAATGGCTACAACGCGGAGATGCGTGCGGCCATGCCCGACCTGAAGGAGCCCGCGTCTCCGGCGGAGGCGTTGGACGATTTGCTGGCGGAAGAGCGGGCGTTGGCGCTGGCGGAGGCGGATGCTATCGCGCGGGACAGGGAGGAGCGGTGAGGCCATCCGCGCTTACGGACCCACGGGGGCCGCTCTTCCCCGCGCGGGTGGGTCACGGGCTGGAGCCCGGTTCGGAGGAGTGGGTGGCGTGGATCGAGGAGTGCGACGAGCGTACCGGATACAAGGTCTGCGGCCGTAGCAACCGTTTCGATGAGCCCTGCATGGTCCGCAGCCCCATCCAGACGAGCAGGCTGGATGGTGACCCGAGGTATGGCCGCCCGGCCTGCCGTAATCATGGCGGACACAGCTTGGCCGGGATCGCTAGCCCTGCGTATCGCAACGGGACCGCGTCACGGTACACGCTGCGCGGGCGGCTCGCGGGCTATCACGACCGGCTGGACGACATGGATTACCTGTCGCTCCATCCCGAGCTGAAGATTACGGAGGAGTTGATTTCCGCCGCCGTGGAGGTGCTGGACGACCCCACCCCCTGCCCGGAGCAGTTGGATCTGCCCATGCTGAACCCGGAGGTGCACGGGGAGGAGGCGGCCAAGGCGAGGGAAGCCGAGCACCGCCAGCGGGCCAAGGAAATTGCGGAGTGGCACAAGGAGAGGGCGGCGGCCACGGAGCGATACGACGCACTGGTGGAGCTGAAGGCGAAGCTGGCCCGTACGGAGATCGCGCGCGTGAAGGCGGCGCAGGACACGCTTTCCGGCGGCGCCGTCCGCCTGTTTTCGCAAACGCTGCTGGAGATCAACCGGCGGCGCCTACTCGCCTTCGGTGCGCGACACGGGGTGCCGGCGGAGGAGGTGTTGGATGAGCTGGCGAATTTGCAGGAGGAGATTGTCAACGCGGTGCTCAATTCCAAGGGGACCGGCGTAAGTTAAATGTCCATGCATAAGGAGGAGGGTTGAGCGAATGAGCACCCACACGCACGCCGAGGAGAGCGATGCCACCCCTCTGGCAGACCACAACGACCTGCCCCCGCTGCAGGGAGACGGAGAGCCGGCCACCGGCACGCTCCGGGGGTTCGCAGCAGCGGTCTACAACTATCTCGCGGGGAGGAAGCCGTCCGAATGGGGGAGCGAGTATCAGGCGCTCCTCTATGCTGCGTTCGACCTGTCGCGCGCGCCCGCCGCCCCCTCCCGGCAGGGAGACGCGCGGGAGCGGGGATATTGCGACGCGTTCAGCATGGGCCTCTGCGACGGGGACGAAATCGACGGCGAGGGACCGTGCGCGTGCAAGGACGGCATCGGCGAGACGCTGGCGGACAAGATCGACCGCAGCCTGGAAGCCGCGCTCGACAACGCCGGCATCTACGACTGGGATATCCGGCGCGCGGTGCTGGACTGCCGCGACGAGTTGCTGGACGACCTGCGCGATCACCTCGCCGCCCTCCGCTCCGCTCCCGACTACCCGCCCGCCGGCTGGACCCCGACGCCGGAAGCGATCAACGCGCTCCCCGACCCCATCCGCTCCTACATTCACGACCTGGAGACGAGGGCGGACCCGGCAGGTGAGGTACGGGAGCTGGTGATCTGCCGGGACTCGCTGGCGGCGATGGAGCGGCGCGCGATCGCGGCCGAAGAGGACGCGTTCGGGCGGTGGATCAGCGTGGACGAGCGGATGCCCAAACCGGGATGCCCCGTGTTCGTCGTCAGCGCCCACCCACTCATCGCACCCGCGTTCAACCGTCGCGGGGTGGCACGGGCGACGTATTACGGTCCGAACTCGCTTGAGTTGGCCGACGACACCGATCCGTACGAGGGGTGCACGCAGGGAAGCGACGAGGACGAATGGTTCGCCCCCGCCGGGTGGTACGAGACGAACCTTGGCGATGAGGGCTACCACAGCCTCTCCGGCGTCACGCACTGGATGCTTCTACCCCCGCTGCCTCTTTTCGATAATCCTTGACCGAATAAGTGCGCGGAAGTTATCTTGTATCGAAAGTCAGGCAGTCATCACCCGTCAATGGGAAGGGTCCGGTCCCGATGCGAGGAAGCGACATGATCCAGGAGGTTCCGGAGCAGTTCGAGGAGGCGCGGCGGACGCTGAAGCACGCGCGGATGGCGCGCTCCATCGCGGACGTGGGCCTGTGCCGGAAGATGGCGCAGAAGGCGTACGATCTGGCAAGCGCGGTGGGGGACGGGGAAACCATGTACCAGAGTCGCGCGTGCGTGGGTCGCATGCACCGCTACCGCGCCGAGCACGAGGAGGCGTACATGGCGTACCGGAGCGCGCTGCGGGAGGCGGAGAGCAACCGGCTGGCGGAATGGCTGGGGCCGGCGCACCACGACTGCTTCGTGGAGGCTATGCAGCTCAACGACAAGGGAACCGCTTCGCCACATGCGGTGGTGCGGATGGACATGTGGCGGGACTCTCCCGCGGGCCTGTTCGCCTTCGTGCAGGATTTGTCGTACCTGCGCCTGCTGCGGCGGGAGACGGACGCGCGGTTCCTCTACCAGACCGCGGCGCAGGCGGCTTTCTACGCGCAGAACCCGTTCGAGCGGATGGTGTTGTTTGCCTCGCAGGCGTTCGCGGCCGGTACGCTTCAGCACGAGCGCTGGTTCGATTCTTCGCGGAGCCGCTTCGATCACGCGGTGAACGAGTTGGCGGGGGCGGAGGAAGGGGTGGCGTTGCAGATGTTGGACGTGTCGCGTGGGGCGGAGTTGATGGGACGTCGGGGCGAGGCGATGGACTACGCGGCCAGCGCCCGGCACATCGCGTCACGGCGCCGTGAGCCCATCGTGCAGGCCCGCGCCGACGAAATCATGGTGCGGCTGGGTGTGGTGCAGGTCCACGGGCTGACGCTGGATAATCAACTACAGGAACAGGTGACAGATGATCTGCCACATCTATGATCGCGATACCGGGAAGTGGGTGCGCGACGCTGAGGGTGACCCGGAGTGTGGCAAGGATTTCTGCGATGAGTGTGGGGACTGCTTGGAGTGCTACCACGGGGATACATGCGAGGGCGGCTGCGCGTGGGTGCGTTACGCGGACAATCCACCAGAACAAGAGGAGTAGGAGAAATGGGAGAAGCGAGGTTGCGCGTGGTGGTGGGCGAATATGCTGTGGAGCAGCGCGTGGATGGATCGGTGCGGGCGGAGCGTCACGGCGTGCCGTGGAGGGACTGTATCGGTGACAACTTGGTCTTAGCGCTCGCGCAAGAGGTGGCTGACCTTCGCGAGCGGATGGCGCAGGTGCGCGCCGCTCTTGCTAATTACGAAGTCGAGTAAATCCAGAGGGGCGGCGCCTTGCCGCCCCTCTGGATTTACCGGACCCCGATCTAGGCTCAGTGCCCTCCGCTGCCCCCGAGCACGCCGGTGGAGTCGCCCATGCTGGAGGGCTGCGGGATGGTGTCCGTGCGGCCACCACCGCCGCCGAGCACGCCACTGTTGTCGGCGCCAGCCGCGCAGGTGGCAGACGAGCATTCGCTGCCCTGCGTGGGGGTGTCGTTGCAGGCGGCCAGCGCCATGACGGCGAGGCAGGCCGCGATCCCGAAGCTGATGCGCGTGTACTTCATTCTGTTGTTCCTTTTGTGGCGAGAGATGCAAGTCCGTGGCTAAAACAAGAGACGGCCCACAAGATAGGAAGGTGGTCGATGATGGGCAAGAGAGTGATGGTCGTAAGGGTTCCGGCGGTGCGCTACGTGAGACGTGGATACGGCTTCATCCCTGTTGACTTCTTGCGTCCGCGCACTACATTTAGTTTGGATGACATTCTGTATCATCAGCGAGGGAGCGAAGACAGAAATGGCAAGCGAGATGTCCACCCCCGGCAACCGCATCAAGGCGGCGCGGGCGCTACGGGGGATGAAGCAGGATGAGCTGGCGGAGGCGGCCGACATGTCGGTGACGCACCTCTGCTCCATCGAGAAGGGGAAGCGTCCCATCGAGAGCGTCAAGGTGGGGACGCTGAAGCGCATCTGTGGAGCGATGGGGCTGGGTTTGGACTACGTGGTGAGCGGGAAGCCGGTGCCGTGACGGCCAAGGCGGACGACCACGCTGAGGAGCGCGAGCGAGTAGGCGATTGGGGGTGCACCAGTAGCGGGCGCAGGTACTATCCTGCCGATCCCCGCCCCGGCGACTTCGACATCGAAGACATCGCGCACGCGCTCTCTCTGCAATGCAGGTTCGGGGGCCATGTTCGTCGTCACTACTCCGTGGCGGAGCATTGTGTCCACGTGTCGTACGAGTGCTGCGGAAAGTACACACTGGACGGCCTGCTGCACGACGCCAGCGAGGCGTATCTGGTGGACATGCCGCGGCCGGCCAAGGGTGCGCCGGGGATGGAGGGATACGGGCGCATGGAAGCACGGCTGATGGCGGCGCTGATTCCGCAACTGCGAAACTTCCCGCGGCGCCGGCCGGTCAACGTGTGGGAGACGCCCGCCTGCGTGGCCGTGGCCGACGAACGAATGCTGGCGACGGAGGCGCGCGACCTTATGCCGCAGGATGGCCCCGGAGGCGTCAAGGGATGGAGTCTGAACCACGAGCCTTACCCGCACCTGTCCGTGCGCCGTCCGTGGGGCCACGCGAAGGCCAAGCGCCGCTTCTTGCGCCGATATCGCGAGCTTACGTGGCAGACCACGCGGTGGGATCGCTTCGTTATCGCCGTGCGACGTCTGCTGGGAAAGGACGGATGCAGATGACGAGGGATGAGGTGCTACAGGAGATCCAGCGGCGGATCTCGGAGCACAAGGGGTACAGGTTGGAGCCTTCCCACCGAAGGCTCCTTGGTAGCTTGGACCCCTCATCAGCGCCGTACGCCTTCGTCCCCCGCTGGCCGCAGGATTGGTGCGACGTGCGCGCGCTGGTGGAGGAGATGAAAGAGGCGGGCGCAGAGGTGCAGATCGGGGCGACCACGCAGGGCGCTTGCGCATGGCTCTGGCTACCCGGCCACCGCATGGTCATAGGGCACGCGTACGACCATGCTGGCTTCGGTCGCGATGAGGCCGAAGCCATCGCCCGCTGCTACTGCGCCTGGAAGGGGATCGACCTGTCCGACTTCATGGAGCTGAGCGATGGACGCGCCTAAGCTGCCTGGACCGGGGGTGATCTACACCGTGCTTGCGTTCGCCCTCGTAGGTGGGGCGGCGATCGTAGGCGAGCGGCTTGCGGAGCGGATTGAACAAGACCCTTGACTTCGCATCCAGCATAAGCTAGCTTAGGTGCAGTGAAGTCAACCAACCCACCAGCCACAGGGCAGACGGAGAGATGATGGCGATCCTTTACGCGGTGATGCTCACGACCCCCAACGTCCCCGACGCGCACTACGTCGCGAAGCCGGTTCTGGGAGACAAGAGTCAGTACGTGCAGGACGCGCGGACGTGGAAGACTGAGAGCGGCGCGCTCGGCTACGTGGCAGCGCATCCCGAGATCCTCCACCGGGGAGCGGTCGCGACGATCGTCAGGGTGGAACGCAAGGGTCGGATTCAGACTCGCATCCCGTAGCGCGATCGGCGGGCCGCCCCCGATTCAGCGAGCGGCCCGCCCCCCCCTTTCCTCCACCCTTGCTGGCAGGCGACGAGATGAGCGAGACGACGACGGAGGAGCGGGTGCAGGCGGACGAGGTCATGGGCGACGCCCGGGAGACGGTGGCCCGGGCGGCGGATCAATGGGCGCGGATGGAGGACGCCTGGGCGACGAGCGTGGCGGCGGGCGAGAACTGTCGGCCGGCGGATGTCGTCGCGGCGCGGTCCCGCGCGGCCGAGCTTCGGGCGGTCGCAGCCGCCATCCGGGCGCTGCCCGACCTGAATGCGCTGGTGGCGGATCTGGCGGCGCTGCCCACGACGCGGGAGCCGGGCGTAGGCCGGTGGGCCGAGCTGGACGCCCTGATCCTCCGCGCCCGCACCCTGATGGGAGATCGTCGTCTTGCTGGGGCTCTGCATCCCGGCGCTGCTGCTCACCGTGGCGCTGCACGTCGTGGAGCGGGCAGCGGAGCGACGAAAGTGGCGCAGGTACGGGATCGTGCCGCCGCACGAACGCAACCGCCTCCGGTAGAACAATCCCTCTCCCCCCCCCCATTCAATCCAAGCAGTAATCCGTGAGCGCGATTGACGATCTGGTATCTCCGTGGGCTCCTCGGCGGGACTTGCTGCGTCCCGCCGAGTTTCCGTTTGTCCCCCACGAGGGACAGGAAGAATACTGCATTGCGGACTACTCCGTTGTCCTGAATATCGCCTCAAATCGGTACGGGAAGACGACAATCGCACATATTGACAACATCTGGCGAGCCCACGGGGTGCACCCGTACAAGCGGGTGCCGCTCATCGAGACGCTGTGGTCTGGCTTCCCCGATTTCCCCTTCTATGAGAAGGTGACGCGGAAGATCTTCCTCTCTCTCGTTCCCCCTCGCCTGCTGGTGCACTGGAGCGAGCAGCACAAGTGCGCCACGATCCGGCGGGTGGACGGCGGCGTCTGCCGGATCTGGTTCGTGTCGTACGAGCAGGCCGCAACGAGTTGGACGGGTGACGCGGTGGGGCACATCCACCTGGACGAGCCGGTGCCGGAGGAGCACTTCAACGAGGCCGCCGCCCGCGTGGCGACCACGGGCGGGCAGATTTACATCACCGTCACGCCGGTCAACGGGCTGGGCTGGATGGAGGAGGGGTTGTACCTGCCCGCCGGCAACAAGGGGGGCGACAACCCGGACGTGTACGTGATCGAAGGCGGGCTGGCGGAGTACGACGAAGCACTGGAGAAGCGGGATCGGGCCAGCATGGGGGTGGGTCGCATTAAAGTGCCCCACATGGACCGCGAGAAGGTACTCCGCTTCGCCCGCCGCTACAAAGACCCGGCGGAGCGGATGGTACGCGTCTTCGGCATCTACAAGCGCCGCACCGGGGGCGTGTATGCGGACTTCGACCCGGCGGTGCACGTCATCCCTGCCTTCAAGGTGCCGCAGTACTACGAGGTGTGGGGTGGTTGCGATTCGGCGTACTACTTCGCCCTTGTCATCAAGGCGATGGACGAGACGGGGCGCGTGTACACCGTGTACGAGTATTTCAGCGGCAGCGGGGAGACAGCGGAGCAGCGGGTGTCCGCGGTGTGGCGCGATCTCACCAGGGGCCGTACGGTGGAGAGCACCGACGAGGAGGGCAAGACCCGGAGCCGGTTCTATCCCCCCGTGCTACCGTGGCTCAACGAGGACCGGGACGCCACGCTCACCATTTACATCGACACCGCCGCGCTCCAAGATAGCATTGAGCTGAACGCCGCTGCGGCGGAGATCGGCGCCCGGCTCATCTTCGCGCAGCTCGACCAGAAGCTAAAGGCGGTGGACGCGGGCATTCGCATGCTGCAAAACCTGTTGGCCCCCAGCACACGCAGAGAGCCGCCGCCGCAGGTGCACCGGGACGATCCTAGCCCCGTGGGCGAGCCGCGCTGGTACATCTTTGACAACCTGTACAGCGAATGGGTGCACCTGCGGCCGGGGGCGGACGCCAGTGACGAGGGCGAATTCATGGCTGGATCGCGCCTGCTATGGGAGATGAAGAATCTGCGCTGGAAGAAGCCCAAGCCCTATGAGGCGCACACGCCGGGTCCGGACAAGAACACGGCTGGAGGTATGCACATGCTGGACGGTGAACGCTACGCGACCCTTGCGCGTGTGGCACCCCCGGAGCTGGTGACGCAGGAGAGGCGTGGCGAGACGGCGCGGGAGCGCCGGGTCCGTGAACACCGGGAGCGGCTTGCGGAGCGGATTGAACAAGACCCTTGACTTCGCATCCAGCATAAGCTAGCTTAGGTGCAGTGAAGTCAACCAACCCACCAGCCACAGGGCAGACGGAGATGAGCAAACAGGCGATAGGCGGCTTGATGGTCGTGGAGGCCACGGCCGGATACGCGAACTCCACGCTGAACGGCTCCGAATGCGTGGTGGTCCACGATTCCGGCGAACTCGTCTGGACCCCGGAAGGCTGGCGAGGATCGAACGGGGTGACGGTCCTGCTTCTCTCGGGGTCGCGAGCCGGACGCGAGTGGGATCTACTCCGCGAGCACCTTCGCCCCCTCGCCTGACCCCCACCTTCAGGCATGACGATGAGCGAGACGACAACGGAGGAGCGGGTGCAGGACAAAGCGGTGGAATGGTTCGAGGGGATGTCCGCGCTGGATCGCGAGGAAGCCGGCAAACTCCCGGCCTCCTCGATGCGCGGGATGCTGGAGCTCTCTGCCACCCGCTACCGCCGCGCCGCCGCCGCCCTACGCGAACAGCCGGACCTGCGGGCGCTGGTGGAGGAGCTGGCGGCGCTGCCCACGGTGGGCGAGTGGCTGGAGACCGACGACCGCGACGTTGACAGCGATGAGTTAGGCGCCCGCCTCGACGCGCTGATCCTCCGCGCCCGCACCCTGACCGGAGACTGACGATGAGCGAGATCGATACGAAGGAGTGCGGCGTGCCCGAGTGGACCCGCTTCCTCACGGTAGATGCAGACGGCACCGTGTGGGCGTGGGATCACCTGCCGGAGTGCTGGGATGGGACCTGGCTGCCCACCTCTCTCGAACGGTCGCGTCACGGACGGATCAACCCGACGGACGACGTGGCCCGCCTCTTGGCTGGGCAGCCCGAGTGCGCGCTGCCATGGCCCATCACCACGGAGGCCGATCATGGCTGACTGGCTGGAGACGCTGAAGGAGGGCGACGAGGTGGTCGTCTCCGGGCCGTGGTCGGGGCTGTCGCTGGAGCGCATCACGCGGGCGTCAGCGACCCAGGTCGCCGTGGGCGCGACGAAGTTTCGGCGTTCAGATGGCCGGCAGGTCGGCGGCAAGGGGTATCGCTTCCCCACCATCAAGGAGCCCACGCCGGAGTTGCGTCAGAAGATCGCCCACGACCGGGTCGCGTCCAAGCTCGCCGGGATGCGCCCTGAATCGTGGCGCGCCCTCCCCCTGGAGACGCTGGAAGCGATCGCCGCCCTCATCGACGGAGCCGCCCATGGCTGAGAACGAGACGAAGGAGCGCAACGGCCTGCTGCATCATCGGGCGGTAGCCGCGTACCTGAAGAAGCACCACGGCGCCGTCTACGAAGAGGCGCTTGCGCACGTGGTGGACGAGTACGTGGGGGTCGTGGAGCCCACGACGGAGTACGCGCGGGAGCTGGCAACGCTCCACGGCACCCCCTCCCACCCGGACGGCGGGGTGCACACGCGCGCCAGCGAGGAGGACGCAGAGGCGATGGAGCCGTGCCCGTTCTGCGGCGGGACGGACGTCGAGGCCGACTACGCCTCATCGAGCATCGACTCCGGCGAGAGCATACAGTACCAAAGCGGATGCTGGGATTGCGATGCAGTCGGCCCGCCGGGAGACTCGCTGCAAGAGTCGCGTGAGCGATGACGCTCGCCGCACCCCCAACCCCGATGGAGGCCGCTGATGCCCACGGACGAGACGGTGAGAGAGGACACGCCCGCCACGGAGCCGCGGAAGTGGTGGGGGGACGGCAGCCCGTGGTGGTACGACGTGCTGGGCACCGGCGGCATGTACAAGGCGGTGCGCGCGCTGGTGCGCCGGATGGTGGACGAGGCTCGCAATCCCGACGAGACGGAAGAGTTCCCGCACCACACGTGGGCGCAGGCGCTGTGCATCGAAGTGCTGTCTTGCCTGCCCACCCCAGCCGCCCCCGTGGGGAGCGAGGCTGCACACAGCACGATCCGGCGCGCGCACGTCATGCTGGACCGTGCCAAATCGGAGCACGGGTTACGTCGCGCCACGAAAGGCGAGCGCGAAGACCTGCTCTCCGACTACACCTTGCCGGACGGCTCCGGCTTCACGTGCGTCTCGCCCGCCCCCTCCGGTGCACAGCAGGGACGGTGAACCAGGGTCCAAGCCTTCCGCTTCGTCCGTGGATTGTACATCACGAGGACGCGGAAGGCGTGTCCCATGTGGATGTGGTGTGGCATTACAGCGGCAGTCTGGCGGTAGAGACTCTGGCGCCGTACGTACTGTTGGATGTACGCGAATTTCCACCTGAGATGATGGAGGATGAAGATGAGCGACGAGTGGATCATGGTGGCGGTGATGCTGGGTTCGATGCTGGCGGCTACGTTGTCGGTGGAGTGGGCGCGTCGCGAGAACCAGCGCCGGAACAAGATCGTGAGCGAGCTGTTGCAGTCGGCAGAGAAAAGGGAGCGGGAGTTGTGGGCCTTGTGGCGCGACCTGTCGCGGGCCGAGAAGGAGGCGAGCGCCACTACGTTGGAGAAAGTGATGCGCATGCAGCGGGAGGGCTTCATCGCCATGCCAGAAGCGGAGCCGGCAGTGGTTCACGAGGGCGAGGAGCAGGAAGGCGAATGGTACGCGCCGGAGCCCATCAATTGGCGGACGCCTCCTCCCGACTCTGCGTAGTCACCGTGGAGGACGTGGCGAACGTACCGGAGAAGCAGAGGCGCCGACACGCGGTGGAGATGGTGCTGTCGGATCTGGAGGCGCAGGGCTGCGTGCTGCTGACGACGGGTGCGTTGCGGCTGCTGGCACCGCTGCTGGGTGAGGTGCACGAGCGTGTTCCGCTGAAGGAGCCGGTGCAGGTGAGAGGAAGGAGCCTGTTTGTCATTCACCCGCAGTAGCCGAAGGAGAAAGCAGCATGATGGAGAACCTGATCGTCATCTGTGTGTCAGTGATCGTGGGCGCGTTCGCTGGACTGTTTGCCTTGGCGATCCTGGGTGAGTTAAGACCCGACCGCAAGGCGGCGCGCGCCGCGATAATCCGTGAAGCGTTATTGGAGAGAGCGCGTCGCAATGGCCATGGTTTGACCGTGCTGGAGAGGGAAGTTGACCGATTCGCAGGGCAGGGGCAGACGGGCCCTCCATCCATCCGCGGCCAATCGTCGCGTGCCGCCCCATGAAGACGAGCCCAGGTCCATGAACTAGCGACGCGTCGTAACGTGGCCCTTGACTTCTCATATAGCCCAAGTTAACTTAGGTACAGTGAAGTTAACCAACCCACAGCACGGGGCAGGCGGAGCATGAGCACGACGACGGCGAGGAAGGCGGGCATCTGCTGCAACTGCAACGAGCCGTTCGCGGCGGGCGACCCGATCCGCTTCACCCGCGAGACGCGAACCGTGCACCTGGATGCGAACTCGTGGTCGCGCGCGTGGAACAAGCCGCGGCACGCTCACGCCTGCCATAACGCCGCCATGGTGGCCGCATACCTCGCGAGCGTCGAGGAGCGCCGCGAGAGCCTGCGCCAGCAGGCGGCGTTCATGAGGGAGACCATCGGGGCCGACGCGTTCGAGGCCCGCCGGAGTCGGTTCGAGGAGTACCAGAGGCCGAAGTTCGAGGCGCTGGACGCCGAGGAGGCCCACATCCGCGAGCACGGCCATCCGTACCCCGAGGAGGTGGCCGCCAAGGCCGCCGCGCGCCTTTCAGCCTGACACCTTCCCCTCCACCCTTACACTGGCAGGCGACGAGATGAGCGAGACGACCACGCTGCGGTTCGAGGGAGCGAGCGACGACACGTTCGGCTGGCAGCAGGACGAATACGACAACTGCGCCAGCGGGCGACCGATCGTGTGGGAGGTGAGGACGCCGGACGGAGCGGGGCTGCACGTCTGGGGGATCTACGGGGCCGACGCGCCGGTGCGCATCGCATGCTGGACGGTGGGAGTGCAGCAGCTGAACGAGGACGTTCCGATGCCGGACTGGCCCGTCCGTCTCGAAACCGCGACGAACGGATACTCACCCGTGCTGGTGATCGAGGTCCCGTCCGAGGACGTGGCCGTGCGGTGTCTCAATGCCAACGCCTGACGCACAGGGCATGACGATGAGCGAGACGACGACGACGGAGGAGCGGGCGCCGAAGCCCCTGACCGCACTTCAGCAGACGGTCGTGGATCTGTTTGAGTGCTGCCCGGATGGGTGGGTCGAGGACCGCGACGGGCGGTGGTGGTTCAAGCACGGGCCGGCCGGGTCGTACGTGCGCGTGGACGGGCGGGCGGTCTACACACTTCAGCAGCGAGGCGTGCTGGCGAGTAGACCCCATTCATCGCGTCCGGGGGCAGCCCTCTGGCGGTTGAACCCCTCGCGGGTGCCCTCTCGATGAGCGCCGCGGCGGCGGGGCAGGAGCCTATCGCATGGATGGTAGAGATCCTGTGGAATGGCGAACCCTCCAGCGAGCGCGCACACCTCTACCGGAGAGGGCCGGAGGCGGACCGCATTATCGAACAGTACCGGACGTGGGACGGGGATCTGACCGCCCGCATCACCCCGCTCGTCGCCGCCGATCCGCAGCGGGACCACGACCTCACGTCGCTGGTGGCGGAGCTGGCGGCGCTGCCCACGCTCGGGGAGTGGCAGGCCGCGCCGGGCGGGGACATCAACTCGCGCCTCGACGCCCTGATCCTCCGCGCCCGCACCCTGATGGGAAAGTAAACCAGAAGGGCTGGGCTTCTGGTCTACCCCAAAATCAACACACACACTACGCTCTCCGGGTAGCGAGGCGACCGCCAGCCGCGGCGCCGTCCACCCGGAGAGCGTCCTTCCTTGCACGAGCACAACGACCTCACCACGCCCGTAGGCGACCACGGCCCGGCGCCGTACCCCACCGTGCTGCCCGGCACGCGTGACTGGAACGACAATGCCCGCCGCTCCTACGCCGCGTACCTGACCGCGTTGTGGGACGAGCAGACGCAGTACCTCCGCCCGCTCCATCTCGCGTGGCAGCAAAACCTGCTGTTCCTGGTGGGGCAGCACTGGCACCGGCTGGGACGGGACGGCTTCCGGGTAGACCGCACCGATCCGCTCTGGAAGCTGAAGCCCACCTACAATCTCTGCCTCCCCTTCTACAACACGTATCTGGCCAAGGTCACGAAGACGCGCCCAGCCACGCAGGTGGTGCCGGCGTCGTCCGACCCCAAGGACATGAAGGCGGCGCAGCTCGGGGATGACCTGATTGAAGCCAAGTGGACGGAGCTGAAGGCGGCTCGCCGCTACCGCCATTTCTGCGGCTGGACGATCCTCACGGGCAACGGCTACGCGCTCCCCTTCTGGAACCCCCGCGCCGGCCGCATCAAGCGGCTGGAGGCGGAGATGGAGTGCCCGGTCTACGAGGCGGACGGGGTCACGCCGCTGCTGGTGGAGAGCGAGGACGAGCCGGGGATGCTGGTCCCGGCCACCGAGATCCTGACGGTGCCCTACGACGCGGAGGGCGAACCCATGCTGGGCGAGGATGGGCGTCCGCGTCCGGGGGCCAAGGCGCACGTGGTGGAGGAGGGCGAGGTGGACTTCCGCGTCTACTCGCCGTTCCAGGTGCGCGTCAACCCGGAAGCTACCTGCGACGAGGACGTGACGTGGTTCATCGTCACGGAGCCCATGAGTCTGCGCGAGATCGCGAAGCGCTGGCCGGAGGCGGCGGCCAAGGTGCAGGCGGAAGACCTGTCCACGGTCATGGGGATTCTCTCCACCCTCAGCGGCATGCTGGACGGGCGACTGAGCGACGGCAGCGAGTTCGGCGTCTCGCCGCGGGACGAGCGGCAGAAGAGCCTGCCACGGGCGCTGGTGAAGTTCTACTACGAGAAGCAGTGCGCCGACTTCCCGGAGGGGCGTCACTGGGTGAGCGTGGGCGACGTGCTGCTGGAGGAGCCGCAAGATCTGCCGGACGGCCTGTTCCGCCTGATCCACACGCAGGACATCATCGTGCCCGGCCGCTACCACGGCATGAGCAAGCTGGAGGCGGCGGTCGCGATCAACCGGGAATACAACGAGCTGTCCGCCCGCATCGCGGAGCACCATCGACTGTTCGCCAACGGCAAGTACGCGGTGCCCAATCAGGCGGGGATCAAGAAGGGCACCTTCACCACGGAGCCGGGCGAGGTGGTGCGGTACACCTACCCGTACAAGCCGGAGCCCATGCCGGTACCGGCGCTCCCCGCGTCCGTGTATCAGGAGCGGGAACGCCTGCTGGTAGACTTCGAGCGGGTGACGGGGATGCGGGCGGTGTCGCAGGGCGGGACCACGGGCGGGGTGACGGCTGGCATTGCCATCATGCAGCTTCAGGAGGCAGACGACGCGGACCTTGGTCCCTTCCTCGCCTCCGCGGAGGAAGCGGTGGCGGACCTTGCCGGTGCGTGGCTCATCCTCATCAAGAACAACTACACGGACGAGCGGCTGTACTACGCCGCGGGGCCGGATCGCCGCTACATGGTGCAGAGCTTCCGCGCCTCCGACCTGGAGGGCGCGGTGGACGTCATCCCGCAGGCGGGGAGCAGCCGGCCGGGGAGCGAGGTTGCGCGGCAGGCGGTTATCATGGATCTGGCGCAGCGCTTCCCCGTCCTGTTCAACGACCCGGAGACGGGGCGGCCCGACCCGGCCCGCTTTGCCCGTGCGCTCCAGCTCGGCGGGCTGGAGGCGGCGTACGAGTCGGAGGACGGCGACGTGGCCGAGGCCATGCGCATCGAGGAGCAGATCAGCCTGCTCGGCGGCATGGACGGGATGGACGACCCCACGGAGCTGGTTATCCCGCAGCCGTGGCAGAACCTCGCCGTGCACTACCGCCAGCATCGACGTACGCTGGCCGGCGCTGAGTGGAAGGAGTGGCCGGAGGAAGCGCAGATGGTGTTGCAGCAGCGCTTCCTTGCGGTCAAGGCTGCCATCGACCAGCAGCGCATGCAGGAGGCCATGATGCTGGCCGGAGGCGCGCCCGGTGGCATGCCGCAGGAGGGCGAGGGCGCGCAGGGTGGCCCGATGTCCGGCATGGGTGCCGCGCTGGACCCGTTGGGGGCCGAGGCGGACATGCTGGAGCAGGGGCTTGAAGATGCTGCGGGAGGCGGGCTGTTGAACTGAGGAAGCGCAGGCCGCCTACATGGATGTAGGCGGCCTGCGCTTCGTTCTTCGCAGTTGGGTGACTCCAACGCTACGGCTCGTTCAAGGACAGAAGGGTGGCTTCCCGGACACGGCTCGTTCTGGTCAATCAGGGTGAGTTAAGTGGCACGGCTCGTTAGAGGGCACCGGATTACTCGTTTGCGCTAGGCTCGCTAGTCTGCTACGGGTTACTCACAGCTCGCACGGCTCGCTCTAGTAGCGTCGGGTGTATCGTGAACCACGGCTTGCTAGTCGATGACGGGTGTCTCAAAAACGCTGGCTCGCTCTTTATCCAAAGGGTTACTCGTTCGCTGCGGCTCGTTCCTGCAATACGGGCGTCTCTGAAATTTCAACTCGCTTCGATACGACGGGTGGCTCCTATACTTCGGATCGTTCCCTTTTTTCGGTTTGCTTTGGATACGCCGACTCGCTGGGGTACCACGGGAGACTCGTGCCGTTACGGCTCGCTTCGACCTACGGAGATGACCTTGGCATGGTGGCACACTTCGGTGAAGGTTGACTCCAGGGCCATGACTGAATCCGACTACAACAACGACCTGCGTGTCCCTCGCTGGGTGCTTGCCTTCATCCTCCCGGCCATGGGTGTGTTCGTGGCCGTGGCGCGCACCGAGTATCGCACCAACGAGAACGAGGCGGATACTCAGCGCCTCCGTACCGACATGGAACGCGCCCTGGATGCGCAGAACGCGCTGGACCGGAATTATGAGGCCCGCTTCTCCGACATGGAGCAGCAGATCCAGTGGCTCTGCGCCCAGCGCGCCCGCGACGACCAGGAGTCCGGCCGTCAGGGCGCGGGAACCTGTCCCTGACGGCCATTGGTGACGCTGCATGCTTCCGGTGGCCTCAACTGCTTAGACTCGCTGCCCTTCGCTGGGTGAATTGGGGTCCTACGGCTCGCTCGCTGCCTTCGGGTGACTCACTAGAATACGGCTTGTTCTGCACTCGGGTGACTACCGTTACTCAACTCGCTTAGACCATACCGGGTTGCTCGTACGTCACGGCTTGCTCTTATATGATTCGGTTGTCTTTCCACTGTCGGCTCGACAGTGGTTCAATCTAATCCCTATATGCCGTAAGTCAAGAGCAAAGGGTATCGACCAAAAACAGTTTGTCGTACATCCTCACCCACGAGGCATCCACAGTCACCAGTTTCCACCCCGTTCCCGCAGCACGGTCCACCTCTGGTCCCTGCGGCACAATCATCCGGCACAGAGGCACCACAGATGAGCGACATGCAGGGCACGTCCATCCCCGACGACATCTTCGACCGTCATTTCGGCGGCACCGAGGAAGCGGACACGGTGGGCGACGAGACGGGCATCATCCTGAACGACGACGCGGACCTGACCGTGGAAGGCGACACGGACGACCTGGAGGCGCCGGGCGACGGCCTGGGCGATCTGGAGTCCGACGCAGACGACGGCACCGGGGACGACGGCGCGCTGGGTGAGGAGGCGGACGAGAGCGAGGAGTCCGAAGGCGACCGCGACGACGCGAGCCATGAGGAGGACGACCCCTTCGACCGCAAGGAAATCGACGCCATCACCGACCCCAAGGCGCGGGCGGTGGCGGAGAAGGCGTACAAGAGTCTGGTGCGGGACTATACCCGCAAGACGCAGGAGGTGGCGGAACTGCGCAAGTCGGCGGAGCGCGAGGTGTCCACTGCCCGCGCCTTCCAGACCGAGTACGAGCAGTTCATGGCCGACCTCGCCACGCCCGCGGGAGGAGAGCACTTCCTTCTGACGGTGGCCGACGCCAAGCCGGAGCTGTTCACCGAAACAGTGTTGGTGGATCTCGGTCTGCGCAACCCGGAGCTGCTGGCCGCCGCCTTGGACCGGGTGCAGGAGCTTTCCGACGATCCGCGGGCGCGCCGGGTGTTCGACGGCGAACGCTCCATCGCCATGCAGAACCATCGTGAGGGGCAGACGCGGGCCACGCAGCAGCGGGTATCCGAGCAGCGGGTTGCGGAGACAGTGCGCAGGCTGGTGCAGGACGAGGCGGGCAAGCTGGGCGTGCGCAAGGCGGAGTCCATCGAGATCGTGCAGGACTCGGTGGACAACTTCCTTCGCAGGGCCGCGGCTGCCGGGACGAAGGTGGTCGCGGCCGACGTGCGGGCGCATGCCGCCAAGGTGGCCAAGCGGCTGGCCGGGGAGCGCAGGGACGCCGCCAAGGCCCAGCAGGCGGCGGACCGCAGGGCCCAGCAGGAACGGGTGCGCAGGACGGCGAAGATGGCCGGAGCCCGCCGCACCACACCGCCCAACACCGCGGCTCCGGGCGGGCGCAAGGCAGAGTGGGTGCGCCCGAAGCGCGAGAATGACGTGATCGACAGCATGGTCGATCGTTTCTTCGGAGACTGAATGCGGCGCCTTGGCATCCTGCCGGGGACGCCTGAACGCAAACGAACCAGAGCAGGAGTCACACGCCCATGGCAGGACGCCAGGTAATCTATGACGACGCGGGTGCGGCAAGCACCATCGCCGCCTTCCTGAAGGAGGACTACGTCGTCAACGAGATCCGCAACCTCGTCAACACGAGCACGGAGCTGCTGTCGCGGATCAAGACCAAGCCCACCGATGTGGGCCTGAACTGGGTGGAGCCGCTGAAGACCGCCACTGCGCAGGGTCACGGAGCGCGGGCGGAGAACGGAGCCCTCCCCAACCCCGGCTTCGGCCGGTATGACCGCATCACCGGCTACGTGAAGAGCCTCTACGGCTCGTTCTACATCACCGGCCAGTCCATCGCCGCCACCAAGGGGAGCCGGGCCACCTTCAAGGCCGCGCTGTCGCAGGCGTTGGACGACACCAAGGAGGGCTACCGGCTCTCCAAGCAGCGGCAGAGCTGGGGCGATGGCAACGCCATCCTCGCCACGGTGGACGGCGCGGTGACGGCCTCCACGACGGTCCCCGTCTCCGACCCCTACGGGCTTACCTACGTGCAGGCGGACCTGGAGGGCTGGGAGAAGGTGATGTGTCTGAAGGAGAACATGGAGGTGTGGTTCGCCACGGCTGCCGTCTCCCGCACCATCACCGCCGTGGACGAAAGCGCCGGCACCATCACCGTCAACACGGCGGTCACGCTCACGGACGGCGAGGAGATCCAGCTCGGTTCTTCTTCGACCAACCGCAACGACGGGAACGAGCTGACCGGCGTCTCCGGCTTCGTCACGGACACGGGCAACTACTTCAACCTGTCGCGCACCGGCCGGGCGGTGCTCCAGTCCACGGTGGTGGACTACACCGCGGCGCCGTACAACAGCGACCCGATCCTGCTGGAGAGGGCGATGCGGGCCACCAACTCGGCGCTGTTCCGCAAGGCCACGGACCAGAGCGGGCTGGTCGCGTTCTCGAACACGAACGTGCACGACACGCACGTCAACAACCTCGTGAGCGAGCGCCGGCAGGTGAACCCGATGGAGCTGAAGTCGGGGCAGGACGCCATCGAGTACGGCGGCAAGCCGCTGGTGAAGGACAAGGACTGCCCCCCGCAGCGCATGTACTGGCTGCGGATGGATGATGTCTTCTTCCGTCAGATGGGCACCTCCGGCTGGATCGACGACGACGGCAACATCCTGCACCGCGTCACGACCGGCGAGGGGCGCGTGCACGCCTTCACGGCCGACTGGTGCGAGCACGTGGAGATGGTGACGCGTGCGCCGGCCAATCACGCGGTGATCGAGGGCATCACCCGTACGTAAACAGTACCCGCAGGGCTGTCCAAGGTATTCGGATAGCCCTGCGGGATCACCTGTTACAGTTAATCAACGTCATGCTGCCGGCCAGCCTGAACATCAAAGACGTAGAGCGGGAGATCATCGGTCCGCACATCGACCATGATTTCCGCCTTGCTCCTCCGGATGGGGTAGCGCAGGCGCTTCGGAGCCACAAGCCCACGTTGCGCCTGCTGTTCAACCGGCGCGGTCGCATCATCCCGCACAAGTCGGGCAGCTACGACGCCAACGGCGAGCCCCGCCGCATCGAGTACGAACCACGCTGGGAGTTGTGGGACACCGACCGTGGCGGCCATGATTACCTTGTTATGGTGCTCCGCGACGAGGACGACAACTACCGGGAGCCGGGGATGTGGGTCGTGGAGCGCGTCAAGCGTTTCGACCCCGCCCGCTTCCGCGGCCCGATGGAATGGTCCGCTTACGTGAACGCCTACCAGCAGAACCGGCGGGACGTGCACGCGGCGGATTGGGACGGCTTCGTGGACTTCGCGGCCGACTACTGCTGGCGGATGGGCCATCCCATCGCCAACCCCCTGCAAATCGCATCCTGATGAGCATGAACGACGACATGACCCCAATTCGCGAGATCCGCGAGCGTCCACGCCTCACCAGCGTCACCGGCCGCTCCCGCGACGAGCTGGCGGAAGAGCGCGCCGCTGCACGGGCGGACGTCGCTTTCACCCGCGGGCTGGCCGGGAACCCGCGCCATGCACGGATCGGTGCAGTGCCGACCGTGCAGCCATCGCCCAGCGGGCTAATCGGTCTGGCGCAGGCGCAGGAGATGGTGCAGTCCGCCGTCACGGGTGCGGTGGAGGGTGTGCATGCCTTCTACCGCGACCTGTTGGGCGAAGAGCGCTGGCGGGATGCCTACACGCGTTACCACTCGATGGGTGCGGTGTCGGTGGACCCGAACCGCGGCATCATCGGTGGGCGCCCTGCCGCCGAGCACGATACGGAGCCCTACTACCCATATCGTCCCATCGAGGAGGAGCCCTACTTCATGGAATCCAGCCTCGAAGCGGCGCACGACGCGGACGAAGGGCGCTCCGGCTACATCAGCTCGTCGGGACGGGACGGCGAGCCGCAGCAGAGCGGCACGGCGCCGGGAGGTGAATCGGTGGAGTTGATGGAAGTGGAGGACAACGAGCCGGCGATGAGTCAGGCGGACGCTGGCACCCCGGAAGGGGCAAGCAGAGAGGAGGGTCCGCCGTTCCCGTGCGACCAGTGCGACTTTCAGGCGGGCAGCGCCCGTGGCCTGAAGGCCCACAAGACCACCAAACACCCCACTTCCACCGCTGACGAGGACTGAACCCGATGCCCAACGCTTTCGCCTACCCGCACCCGCAGTCCCTCCCGAACGTGTTGAAGGAGGCCCACAACGAGATGCGGGCGACTTCGGTGGCGCTCCGGAACGCGCTGCTGCACCGCGTCCTCTCCGATGGTGGTGTGGGGATCGGCACCACGGCGAGCAAGGCGCGCTCCAACGCCACCATTCTCTACACCATCAACGGCGAATTCAAGTCCAAGTCCGGCACCGACGACCTCTGGACGCTTACCGGCGCCGTGATCCCCGCCGGACAGAAGCGCACCTACCTGCTCCTGTTGGACACCTCTGGTGCCGCCACCGTGGCCGCGTCGGACACCGTGCTGGCCGCCGGGACCGTAACGCTGCCCGCGTGGCCGGCGGACAAGGCTATCGTCGGCAGCGTTACGGTGAGCAACGGGAGCGGCAGCAACTTCACGCCGGGTACTACGGCGCTGAACGCGGCCAGCATCACCACCACTTACTTCGACGGGGTTCCGGCGGCCATGCTGCCCGCGGCGCCAACTGAAGACGTGGAGAGCTGAAGCCCGAAGCCGGAGCGGGCGAAATCTCCGGCACCTATCTTTCTTTCTTCGGAGGCAGTGAGATGGTACACAAGACGACCATGCCCAAGGCGGATGCGCAGCTCAACGTCTACCACGTAGACTACCGCCCGTCCGCAGACGGCCCCAGCCTCACCGCTGTGGATGCGTACCGGGTGGAGGGTTGGCGGGAAGACTACGCGTTCTTCGGCAATGCACGGGACTTGTCCGAGGCTACAGTGCTGATCCCCCGCGCGCTGGTGTTTCAGGTGCGCAAGGTGTGTAACGCGACGGAGCCGCCTGCGAAAGCGGCACGGCAGGTGGAGTATTGGGTTTCGGTAAGCAGCTTGGACCAGACCAACGGCAGCTTTGAAGGCCCGTTCCAGAGCCGCAGGGAGGCCGAGGAGTACGGCGAGAGGCAGGGTGGCTTGGGGTTGGTCTGGAACGTCGTCACAAAGTAGGCGCACGGAGGCCCGGCGCTGTGGAGCACAGCGCCGGGCCGCAACCCCGGATACGAGCAATAGGCATGCAGAGAGAACCCGCGCTGGCGGCTGGCTTCGTGGCTGCGCTGATTGCGCTGGCGGTCGCATACGGGATACTGGATCTGGAGCGGGCGCGGCTGTGGAAGGCGCTGGCCGTGGCCGCCCTGCCGCTGCTTCAGGCATGGTGGACGCGGCAGAAGGTGGTGCCCGTCGCCAAGGTGCACGACGCCGGGATCTCCGTGGCGGAGATAAACGCCAGGGCCGGCTGAGGTTCCCGTACCGGCGCCCGGTCAGAGCGCCGGTACGCATTCTGTTGATTTTCCGATTCCTGACAGCAAACCAACAACAAACCCACATGAGCAACGCAGCGCAGCTTTCCGGCAACGCCCTGCACGAGATCTTGGCCCGCCGCGAGGGGCCGGTGACGCTGGCGGACGGCACGGGGCGCACGTTCGACCTGCGGGGCAACCGCGGCATCAACATCATCCCCGGATCGGGCGCCACCGTCACCTACAGCAAGGTTGACACGCTGGGCGCCAGCGAGCACGACACCGCGACCGACGCCACCAGCACGTCGGAGGTGTTCGTGGAGAAGTGGGCCTTCGTCCGCGTCTCCACGGCCAGCGGATCGGCGCGCTGCTGCGTGGTGGGGCCGTGACCGTAGCCGAGCTGCTGGACGAGGCGAGGGACTTCCACGCGCTGTTCACCCGCCAGCAGGTGCCGGACGTGGCCTGCATGCGGGCGCTCTCCCGCTACGCCAGGCGGCTGGCAGAGAAGATCGTGGCGCTGGATGAAGCGTGTCTGGCGACACAGGCCACGGTGGACAACGCCACGCTGCTGGCGGCGGTCGATGGGAGAAGCGGCATCCCCCTGCCTGCGCACCTGTTCCTGCTGCGGCCGGTGTACGTGGTGCGTACCAGCGACGGGGTACGGGTGCCGGTGGAGATCACCGACCATGCCAGTCGCAACACGGAGGGGGCGTGGAGGTTTCCGGCCGCCTCCATCGTCAACGGGAAGTTGTACCCACTGAACCTGCTGGACACGCTGGGTACGGTCTACGGTGCGAACGGGTGGGAGGAGTACGACGGGCTGGAGCTGATGATCGTGCCGCTGATGGACGACCTGACCGGCCCCACCTCCGTCGTAGCGCTCCCCGACACCTGCCGCGACGCGCTGGTGTGCAACCTCGCCCTGTTCATGGCCGGACGCACAGCACGGACGGTGTCCGACCTACCCCTCCTCCCGCAGCAGGCCATGGACGCAGAGGCGATGGCCATCGCCACCGTGGCAGGGTCGTCCAACGCCGGAACCTGGAGAATCACATGAGCCGGTACACACCGCCAGACGTTTACACGGTCGTATGCATGGGGGACGGACAGGCGCTCAACGTCACCGACAGCGCGGACAGCATCGACGCGCAGATGAGCGATTGGCTGTCCTCCGCCGGGACGAGGGACTGTTTCGTGCACCTGCGCAACATCGACGGCGACGCGATCCGCGTGCTGGCCTCCAGCATCGACACCCTCATCGTCTCCACGCCGGAGGGGCGCCGCAACCAGCTCGCCTTTCGACGGGCGGCAAAGCTGGAGTCGGAGGGGATGCGCGCCGAGCTGGGCTTCGTGCCCGGAGACGACGACTGATGTGGGCCTTCTCCTCCGTGCTGGCCCTGTGGCTCGTCTACTACTACCGGAAGCGCTGACACCGTGGCCCTCGTCTCCTCGCTCATCGACGCCGCGTACAACCGCAGCCTGAAGGCCCGCCCCGCGCAATTCAACGAGGACGTGGAGCTGCTTGCCATCGTGCGCCGCTCGCTGCTGGAATGCTTCCTGATCGCCGCCGAAGAACGGCCCTCGTTCTTCGGCAAGAGCGGCACGGTGAGCTTTTCCGGGGGCGCGTGGGCCAAGCCGTCCGACGCCATCGCCGTCTACCGCATCCAGAACGCCACCGGGGACCGGGTCATCGAAGTGCCCCTGCACGACAAGACCGCCGACCTGTCACAGCCGGCGGTCTACACCATGGGCGGGAGCTTCTACAGCGCGGGCAACCCGCTTGACCCCACCTCCGGCAACCTGACGCTGTACTACGCGCGTACGCCGCGGGCGCTGACCGCCACGACCGGCGATCCGGCCGGCACCACGGATCCGGCGCTCACATCGGATTGGGACGAGATTCACATCCTCGCCCTGTACATCCACATGATCGGCAAGGACGCCGCGAACCACCCGCCCGGTGAGGTGGAGCGCCAGACGGCGGAGCGGGCCACGTGGATGGAGAATTTCCGCACCTACGTACGCGCCAGCAGCACGTCCACCGTAGCGAGGATGGGGAATTAGCCGTGAGCTACACCGTGGAGGACGTCGCCGTTCTGGCACTGGCGCGGGCCCGCCAGTACACGAGCGAGGTTAACGAGAACCGCGCCCTGATTTACGCACGGATCGGGGTGCGGCAGCAGGAGTTGTTCGCGCTGGCGGGGAAGATCAACCCGGACTACTTCGGCGTCTGCGCCCATGCGCCGGTGAGCACGGGGCAGGTGAACCTGAACACCATCGCGGACCCCGTCCCCACGCCGGACCTGATCCAGCGCATCGAGATTTACGACGCGGGGAGCAGCGGCTACGCGGTGGGGGACGAGGTGTTCCCGGTCACGCTCCACGACAAGGGGTCCGCCTTCCCGCCGCGGGTGATCGTGCGTGACCGGGTGATGTACGGGGTGGCGGACGATCTGGATGGGGTGGACGAGGTGCGCATCTACTATTCGCGCCTCCCTGCGTCCATCGGCCCCACCGACAAGGCCGTAACCGTGGAGCTGCCGGAGCCGCACCAAATGCTACTGGTCGTGGACGCGGAGCGGGACATCTACCGGCGCTCCGTCACCGATCCGGAGCCGCACATGGCCCGCGCCACGGCCGACGAAGTGCCGTTGCTGGAGGCGTTCCGCGCGCACGTTTCGTCCTACGCCGGCACCCTCCAGACCCGCTTCGGCACGCAGACTACCGCTGCGGCGCCGTAAGCCATGCCAGTCACCGGAACCTCGCTCGCGGTCAACTTCTCCGGCTACCCGAACGGTGCGCCGGCAGGGTGGACGAGCGTCATCAACTCCGGCACCACCGCCGGGCTGCTGGGCACGCTCACCGTAAGCTCCGGCGAGGGGCAGTTCACGGGGCTGGGCGTCAACGATCAGGGTGCAGCCACGCTGAACGACTCTGCGGGCGCCACCCTGTCCCGCGTGCTCGTCTCCTTCCGCTTCAGCATGCTTCGCCCCGGCTTCACCGAGCGGGGAGCGGGCACCTGCATGATGTTCAGCGGCAACCCGGCGGCCGCCAACGGCTTCGCCGGCTACCGCGCCACCACGAACATCGCCGTCAATACCGGCTCCGTCACCGTCTCCTATCAGGCGTATCAGGCCAACGGCACCGTGCGCCTGAACGACTCCGCCTCGCTGGGCACGTTCACCGGCCTCACCGCGTCCACGGTGATGTGGATGGAGACGCAGGTTCTCAAAGACCCTTCCGATCTCCAGAACCGCAATCGCTTTCGCGCCCGCATGTGGAAGGACGGGGACGCGGTGCCGGCGTGGGCGGTGGACGTGCTGGTGGACGTAAACATGCTTGGGGTGACGGGGCCGAGCGGGGTGGCCAGCCGGAGCACGGTAGCACGCTACAAGACCGTCACCATCGACGGCAACTGGCCGGTCTACCCCACGCCCCCCAACATCACCGCCCCCGTGGGTCCGGAGGTGTCGCGTGGGACACAGACGCTCACGTGGACGGCGGGCGCTGATGCGGACGCGGAGATCGGGGACGTGCTCACCTACGCGGGCCAGCAGCGCATCAACGGGGGAGCGTGGACGGCGCTGTTCCCGGCGCAAGCAGGGCTCACGTACGCGTGGGATCTGTCTTCGGCAGGCGGCGGCACTGCGCAGGCCCGCGTGCGCACCATCGACGCGGACGGACTTGTATCCGATTGGGACGAGGGACCGACGTTGACGGTGGATGCGTGGGCGACTTGCGGCGATCCACCGTCAACAGCATGGAGCGGCTGCGGGACTGCGCCAGCGACCGTCTGGACAAGCTGTTAGGTCGCTGGCGTGATGTTCACTTCGAAGCTCGCCCCGGCCGGGTAGTCTTCCGGATCGGAGCCAATGAGGCGGACGTGCACGGTGCCGTCGTCGGATTCAAGGTGGATCGTGCTGGAGGAGGAAGTGCCCGCTTCCATGTGCATCGTGCGCTGCGTGACGTGGCGTACTTGTACGGTAGGCATGGGCGGCGGTCCTTGGTGAAGGATGCAGGAGAACGGCGCTTCGGTATATTTGGACCGGAAGAGTGCGAAGTCAACCCTTACAGGGTTATCGACCAAAAACACACAAAGTCGCATCCTCTTGCTGTACCTCACTCCAGACAACCACACCTGTGACCCATACCGATGAGCCCAACCACACCGAGGACCGAGGGCCGCAGGCGCGTGCCGGAGGCCATGTTACCTCCGGAGGAGCGTACGCTACTCGCCGCCGAGCGTGCCGCCCGCTGGGGAAAGGTCGTGATCGGCGCGGCGTCCAGCATCGGCCTGACGATGATTTTCATCGTCTCCACCGGCGCCACGCTCCGCGACTTTCCCCGCCAGCAGCGCGCGCTACAGGCCCGGCAGGATACGCTGGCGGTGCAGCAGCGCCAGCTTCGGGCCGCCTTCGCCGCTCATCTGGACGAGGAAAAGCAGGAGGACCGCGCACAGACCTGCGCCCTGAAGCGGATGGCGGAGGAGCGCGACCCGTCCGCCTGCTTCGAGTTCCTGCCCAATCCCACCTACTACGACCCGCCGGGAGTGAGGGCGAGGCCATGAAGCACCTGCGTCGCCTGTCCCGCGTCCTCGTCGCTGTGCTGCTGCGACGGAAGCCCTGCCGGGCGCAGGAATGGCCCGACGAACACGCGTTCATCGGATGAGCCGCGGCAAAAGCCGTACGGCGCTGCCGCGGCATCCCGTCACCGGGCTGGGCGATCCTGACCTGATCCTGCTGTACGAGAGCCTGTACTACCACGGCGGGCTCTCGGCGGACCCGGCGGAGCCCCGTGAAGGCGAACTATGGCTGCGCACCGATCTGGACCCGGTGGAGCTGCGGGGGTGGGTGGGTGGCGTCGCCGTAACGCTGCCGGCCGGGAGTGGGACGGCAGGGCCGGTAGCGTGGAGCGACATCACGGGGACGCCTACGACGCTGGCCGGGTACGGCATCACCGACGACGTAATCCTGGAAGGGGATACCCGGCTCACCGACGCGCGCACCCCGACGCTTCACGCCAGCACGCACGAATCCGGGGGCAGCGATCCGCTGGACATGGACAGCATCGCCGGCATGCTGGACGCGTCCAAGCTCTACGGCACCGCCACACTCGCCGGGCTCGCGGTCACGGATTCGGAAGCGTCCTTCAACGCGGGGGCGCTGGTTGCCGGGCTGCGGTCGTTCGGGTCAATGGAGTTCGTGGGCCTGTCCTTCGGGGAGGCGCCATTAGGCAACATCCCGTCATTTTCGGGGCTGAATGTCAATTTTGACGCCGACGAGCTGGACGGGCAGCATGGGTCGTACTACTTGGACCGCGCCAACCACACCGGCACGACGCCCCTGTCTACCTTGGAATTCGGCAGCAACAACGATGTGCTGCGCACCGTGGGGGGTGCACCGTCGTGGGGATTGATCGCGAATGCCAACGTGGATGCAGCGGCGGCAATCGCGTGGACCAAAATCAGCAAGACGGGAAGCAGTCTCGCGGACCTGACCACGCGCAGCGCTGGCGATCTGACGAGCGGCAACCTCGCCTACGCGCGCCTGCCCGGTACCACCGCGGGGGCGTGGAACAGTTCCGGGGTGAGCCTCGGCGGCTCCTCGCAGAACCTCGGCGGCAGCGTGCGTGCGCTCACCATCTACCGCAACAGCTCCAGCATCCCGACCCTCCAGCTTGCCTACGATTCGGACGCCATCCCCTCGGACACGCAGGTGGGGACGGTGTCGCAGTGGGCCGGCTCTGCCACCCCACGTGAGATTGCCCGTATCGGCTTCATCAACGTAGATAGCGGCGAAGACGACGGCCACATGACGTTCTGGACGATGCTGGCCGGGACGCTGTCCGAGCAGATGCGCATCACCAACCAGGGGAACCTGTCGTTGTTCGGCACCGGCTCTTACGGGGGCGGGGTCAAGGTGGCGTTTTTGGGCAACGCGGGCACCGTGCCCACCACCAATCCGGCTTCCGGTGGCGTGCTCTACGCGCAGGGGGGCGCGGGGAAGTGGAGGGGTCCGAGCGGCACCGTAACGACCTTCGGTACCGCCGAGCCGCACTGTCCCGTATGCGACACGGACTATATGTTGGAGTGGGAGAATGCCGCCTACGGCTATCTGGCGTTCTGCATCCACTGCCTCGCCAACGAGCTGGGGCCACGTCCGTACATCCTTACCACCAAAACAGCATGAGCCAGCGGTCCTTCTCCCCCGGCGGTTTTGCGTCTGGCGTCGTCATCACGTCCAGCAACGCCAAGACGTGGATCTGCGACGTGGACGTTCCCATCGGCTCGCACGCCACCCTGACGCTGATCGTGGACGGCAGGATCATGTCCAGCGGCGCCGGGGCGGGCATCCAGCGCATGGCGTCGGTATACAACCCCACCGGCACCCCCGTGGTGGACGCAGTAATTACGTTGCTGGGCGGAGTGCTGGCGCCGCTGCTGTCGCCCCTGCTCGGCGCCGTCGCCACGCTGGAGCCGAACGGCGCCGGCAAGGTGGGGCTCTACATCCAGGCCGGCACCACGCAGCAGGTGGAGTGGGCCGGCATGGTCTTCGGCGTCATCAACTGAGCCATGAGCGACGAACTTCCCTGTCTCACCCCGGAGCAGATCGCGCTACTCGCTCCCTTCGTGCGCGAGTACGAACGGGCGTGCGAAAACCTGCGTGTCGTGCAGGCCCGCATGCAGGCTGAGGTCGCCCACGCCACGGAGGTACGCGACCTGTGTGGCCAGCGCATGCTGCGGGCGGGCGCGCTGGCGTTGGGGGGGCGTAGGGATCTGCAAATCGACTTTGACACGTTCGCAGTGCGTCAGGAAGGGGAGGCGTTCCCGGAATGAGTCGCCGAGAGCGAACCCCACTGCGCTGCCATGGCATCAGCGATCCCGCAAAAGAAACGCGAACGCTCCTTCTGGCGGTCCGGCCCCGGCGGCATTCGATGCACGCGTGGTGTGCGGCCCTCGACCACGTCAGTCGGCACCAGTGGTGGGAGGTTCTTCAACCACAGGCACACACGCTTGACTTCCCCGTGGCCGAAGTGCCACGGCTGAAAGGTCTGGTCATGGCCTCTGCCGATAAGCGCGCGCCCGTGGCCGTGCATAACCGGGTTTTCCAGAGCGATGCGTGGAATGGGGGCGTCCCACAGCAGACGGAAGAACGCCGCCGCAGTCTTCATATCCGCCCAGCGGTTCGGGTATCGCGGGTGCCGGCGGCGCCTAGCCACTGGCAACGCCGTGTCGTTCGGATGAAAGAGCCACTTCGAGGCGGCGTTCGTGAGGAAAGTGCAGGGCGGGTGCCCCACCAACAGATCCCACGGATCGTCCAGCACGTCGCGTACATCGCCTTGGTAATGTGGCCCTTCCGTTTCAGAGGGCAGGAGATCGCACGACATCGCGTAGTGGCCGGCACGGGTGAACGCATCGCGTACCGTGCCCGAAAATTCGCACGCAACAAGAACTCGCATGGCATTTCCTTTTTATGGCAGAGACGAATTTGTTTCCTCCATGAAGAAAGTAAACCCATTATCTGCGCCAGTCAAGAGAGGCATTTCAGATGAGCCGCGCCGCGCTCCCCATCGTCTTCGGCGGCGGCGTAGACCGCCAGTCCGGTTCCAGCGCGGTTACGCCTGCGACCCTGGAGGTGGCGGACAACGTCGTCCTGCTCCGTGGGCGGGTGGCGCCGCGCAAGGGAATGGGCGAGTTGCGCAGCAATCTCGGCGGCTGCTCCTACGTGGCCGGAATGCATCCGGACCGCAGCACGCTCCGCAGCGTCTTCGTGGCGGCCTTCGGGGCGCCGGGGCAGGACGATCACCGGCTGGAGGTGTGGGCCGGTACGGGCAGTGGTCGCGACGCGGCGCTGCTCGCGACGTGGGTCAATCCCTGCGAGTCGGTGGAGAAGGCCCGCGTCATCGCCACGCAGAGCGGCCCCTACGTCATCCTTGCCCATGATGAGCCCAGCGTGGACCGCCGTGCGCCCACGGTCGTCGTGGATCTGGACGCGGGCACCGTCGTGCCCCTCAGCGCGGCGTGGGCGGGGGAAACGGGCAACTACCTGCGCTTCCGCGGGGTGTGCGCGTGGCTGGACTACCTCGTCGGTTGGGGTTTCGGCACCAATCTGGTGGACGATCCCCACATGATCCGCATCTCCGACATCGCGGACCCGCTCACTTTCCAAGAAGACGCATGGCTGAAGGCGGGGCAGGCAGGGGATGCGGTGCTCGCCTGCCTGCCGTCGCAGGTGGGGCTGGGCGGGGCGCTGCTGGCACGCAAGCAGACGGAGACGTTCGTCGTCACCGGCGACAACTTTGACAACTTCGGCGGTCCATCGCAGGTGGAGGCGCTGCACGGGCTGGCCGCGCCGCGATTGGTGGTGACGGACGGGGCGACGGACTGGTTCTGGTCGTTGGAGGGACCGCGTGAGAGCCGGGGCGGGGTGTCGCAGAACATCGCGTGGCCGCTGGGGCTGTACCCGTGGCCCACGCCCTTCGACATCGCCGCCGCGGGGCTACTGGACGACGGATTTGCCGTGTACCAGCCCCGCGAGCGCGTGGTGCACTTCGTATTCGGCGCCAACGCCTACTCCTACACGCTGGAGTACCAGCAGTGGAGCTACGCCCGCCTCGCCACGCCGGTGCACTGCGGCACCATTCTCTACGCCCGCAGCGGGTACGAGGGGGCCAGCCGCGGGTACCCGGACTTCGTGAGTGCCACGGCGGCGGACACCGACTCCTACACCATCGTGTGGGACGACGTGAGCCCGGAGGGCGACGAGACGGTGGAAGTGTGGCTGCGGCGGACCGGGGATGCATGGGGCACCTCTCCCACTGCCACCGCGTCGATCTCGCTCGCGCCGCAGGTCACGGTGGACGGGCTGTATGCGGGCAACTATGAGCTGGCGATCCGCTATAAGCGCGACGGCCTGTACTCCGCCGCCGGAACCGTAACGGGACAGCCCACGTACGACTACACCGGCGCACCGAACACGTGGCCGGCGGTGTCACGCAGTACTTTCACCGTGGCGACCCCTGCCCCCAGCATCACTTCGCTGGTCTGGAGCCGCCAGAGCGCCAGCGTGGAACGTGTGGCGGTGACGTACGCGGGCACCTTCGTCGTTCAGATCCTCCGCAACACGGTCAACGACGCGGGCACCGCTACACTTATCCACACCGCGTCCGGTTCCAGTGGCACGTACAACGACGACGCACCGGGCACGGGTGAGACGACCGTCTACTATTTCGTGCGCCATCGCTACCCCGACCTGACGACCGGGCCGGCATCGTCCGGATCCGCGCGCTGGATCGGCCCCAGCGCGCCGACCGGGCTGGAGCAGATCATCGCCAGCCCCACGGAGCCGGCGGATTACTACATCTACACAGTGCAGTGGGACGCGCCGGCCGCGGGGGCGACCACGACGGTGGAGGACCAGTACCTATGCTCGTCCGTCTATGCCACACGCGGCACCACGGCGGCGGATGCCGTCACCGTCAGCCACACGGTGCAGAAGGACAGCGCCATGAGCGAGGACGGTTCTGAGATCGTGGCGGAGTTTGCCGTGCGGGCGCGCCACAATCAGACGGCGTTCACTGTCACGGACAACGGGGAGTGGGCGGTACTGTCCAACGTGGCAGTCCGTATCGAGCCGGACGAGACGGCGTTTGGGAGTTGCCCGTAAAAAACACCTACCCCTGCCGTGGATTCCACGGCAGGGGTAGGTGTGGTGATGTTGTTCAAGCGTCCAGTTCACCAAACCGCGCCACGCTCCATACGGCGTTTCTAGGTCGCCTTCGTGCATGCTGAAGCCCCACCCGGCAATCAAACTAACTTGTCCTACAGGAGAACGCAAGGGCCATGAAGCCACCCGTCAGATCCGACAAGAACCCGCCCCGTCGCCGCAGTCTGGCGGACGCCATCACGCAGGTGCTTTCCACCAACGAGCCGCGCCCGAAGGAGGTGCACCCGTCTTTGCTGGGCGGGCGGGACAACCCGTTCCAGCTCGGCGCCATCAGCAGCGTCGGAGGGCCGCTTCCCCAGCCCATGGCGGAGCGCGTCTTCAACAACATCGACGCGCTGGACGGGGATTACTACGGCGGCAACCCGGCGAAGCGTGCTCTGAGGCAGGTCAGGGATAACATGGGCGCGTACCGGATGCAGGAAAGACCCGTGGACACGGCTAACCACGAGCCGCCCAACCAGGAATCCATTGACGGCTTCGCCCGCTACCTCGGCCTGCCGCAACCGAACCGCTCACTGGAGCCCAGCCCCTACAACCCCACCAACGCGCGCGAGAAGGGCGTGTACGTGCGCGCCCCGCGGGTGTGGGATGCGCTGCTCTCCGCACGCAGTATCCCCTTCTCTTCGCCTTTCGGGGAAAGCGGGCGCGGTGGGGACTACATCCGTCCTCGTCCCAGTATCACCGACCCGCGGCGCAGCGCGGTGCGCATGATGTTGGACGCGACCGAGGCGGGCCCGGCGCACATCTTGGGAGACGACATTTTCGAGGAAGACAATATGTCCGCGGCCCTCCTCGCCAACTTTACGCTGGACAAGGGCGAGGACGAGGAGGGGCCGTATATCTCCCTCTACGACCGCTACGATCTGGACCGCGTGCCGCTGGCGGACAAGGTCGTGGGGCAACCCTTCGAGATTTACGACCGCCTGTACTACGACCCGGAGACTTACGAGCCGCGCCGCGTTCCCAAGCCGATGGAAGCGCTCACCGCCCGGGGCCGGCCGTGAGCATCCCCGGACTTTTTTTCGGGCAGGCGGAAGACGATGGCGTGCTGGCCTGCGGGGAAGGCTACACGGATGCGGGCGAGGAGTACACGGCCCACATTCGCTCCAACCCCGTCGTGCCCGACGACACCGACGAGCGCATGTGGTTCGCGGTGTACCTCACGCTGGCGCACCGCATCGAGGCATCCGACCCCATGGACGCCGATGGCGTGGCCGTGACCGTCCGCGCCATCGTGGACGACGCAGAGGTGACGGAGAACGTGATTCAGCTTTCCCTGGAGCCGGTCACCGATCCGGACAACCCGCCGGCCCGCGTTCGCCGCGCGTACGAGGTGGCGTTGTCGGTTCCTCGCTACCGCGGGCTGGCGGAGGTGGGCAAGGACGTGCCCGCCGGGACCAACTTCCAGCTTGAACTGGAGTGGCCCGGCAGCGACGTGGCCGTGGACGCGGCGTGGGTGGAGGTGGAGGAGACGGGCGAGGTCAGGGTGCCGGCTTAAGAATTCATGCCCATGTACGCCCAACTGTTTTTCAGAATTCTTGGAAGATCGTCCATGAACTTGGCATCAAATGACATCATTACATCGTTGCGGATATCCCACCAGAAATCGGTGTCGAGAGGCCAACTTGTTGCGTCTTCTTCCACATGTGCGCGGAACCCAGTGAACTCCCGCGTCCTGGCCTTGCCGTACACCACATCGTGCATCATGCGTTCAAATTCTACAGGATCGTGCCGAGAGGTGAAGTCTCCGTAAGCAACCAACGTTTTTCCGTCGCGGCTCTGGATACCCTCCATCTTTACCTGCCTGAGTGCTTCCGCGCTTTCCTGAAGGCGCCGTAGTGATCTTGGCTTTGCTCCCCATTCAAATTCAGACGCTCCCATGTAATCGTCTTCTACGGCACGTGAATAAATGTCGGCGGCGGGATTGTATTTCTTCTGGATCGTGCCACGCTGAATATCGTAGGGTCGTTCAGTCATCGGGGTTCCCTTTTGCATATGTTAGATGTTGCCAATCAGAGCACCACGCCGAAAATCAGCACTGCTGCACTGAGCCGATTAGCCGCCGCACGCCAGCAGCGCTGGCAAAGTTCGTGGTCGCGCTTTGCCCGGCGGCGCTTGTCCTTGCTGGTGAAAAACAGCGCCTTGTGCTTGTTGCAGTTGGCGCACAGGTGGGGTTTCATGGCGGGCCCTGCGCTACGTCAGGGTTCATCGCCTCCAACTCCCGCCACGGCAACGCGAAGTGCTCCCCATCCGCCGTCACCACATCGTAGTGCGTGGCGTTCTGGCCGCAGACCGTCACCGTTCTGTGCGCCATCGGGCCGCCGTGGTACGGCACCCGCGCCACTACCGCGGCGCCGTCAGGAATCGACATCGTCCGCTTCCCGTGGAACACGGCGAATGATGGCAAGCGTGTCGCTCAACACTTCCGGACCCACCTCCTTCCGCCCTTCTTCAACGTCGGCAAGCACTAACAGCGCATCGCGGATGGAGCTGTTCGCTGAACGAATATCGTCCGCCTCCACGACCTGAACGTTGATGGGAGTGTTACGGTGCGTCGCGATGAAGCGCACGGTTAGCAGCGGCGGCGTTTCCTTCGCCATGTCCCAGCCCTCGCCTGCCGCCTCCTCGTCCGGCCGTGACAAGCCCAGTACGTACGCCGTCCAGCCGAAGTGGAAATCGTTGACCGGCGTGACGATGAAGTGTCGCTTCTGGTTCTCAGGCATGTTCGTCACCCGTGGTGTTCGCGACCGTACAGCCAAGAGCCCGCGTCGTCATCGTCGTCGCGTTCATCTTGGTCGTCGCTGTCCGTGATGGCATACTGCGAATCCCCGTAGCTCACCTCGACCCAATGAGCGAGATCGCCGTCTTCGTGTTCACGGAGCCATGCAGTAAATTCCTTGCGTCTCTCGTCCCCCTCGTCTGACGCAGACCAGTGCTCCTTGGAGCCATCGGGGGCAACGAAGAAGGACGCATAGCCGTTTACCGGTGAATGCACCACCTCCGACACCTGTGCATGTGCACCGAAAATCTCTCGCGCCTTCTGATGCATCGGGTCAATCGACTGGTACCTCACCGTTACGATGATGGCGTGGTGCTGAATGATTCCCATCGGCGTATTCTCCTTTCCCGTGTCGGCGTATTCATTCTCAAGCACAATCTAATTCGCACTCGTAGGTAGCGCAAGGGGGTTGTTATCGACCAAAAACACAGCGTGCGCCATCGTTGCCGAAGCATGTCGCCGGCAATCTCACCCATGAGGACGAAACGATGCCCTTCCCTCTCGCCGCAATCCCTGCTGCCATCTCCGTGGGCAGCGCTCTCTACGGCGCTCTCCGCGGCGGCAGCAGGCCGGGCGCGGACGAGCGCCGATACCGCAACATGTTCGACAGCACCGTGTACGGGCTGGGGCAGCGCGCCGATGGCATGAGCGATCGATTTGAACGCGATCTGGAGTCCTTCGACCCGGAGCCCTACTTCGCGCAGGCCACGGAAGCGAACCTGAACGCGTACGACGATGATTTCGCGCGCAGCTACGCCTCCGGGCTCGGGCGCATGGTGGGACAGGGGCGCACGCCGTCCTACAACGGCCTCGGACTCCGCGACGCGCAGCAGACGATCCGGCAGGGGCAGCAGGACCGCGCCCGCATCCGCCAGCAGGGAGCGGACAACCTCGCTGGAGCGCGGATGAACCTGTTGGGGATGCGCGGCGACTACGCGTCCGGGCTCAGCAACCGCTACCTGGACGCCATCACCGGGCGCGCCAACACGCTGGAGGCGCAGCGCCTTGAAGACAATGCCAGCCGTCGCCGGGCGTGGGGACAACTCGCGGGCGGGTTCGGCCAGATCGCCGGCAGCATGGCGGGAGGAGGAAAGGTCTGATGTACCGCGCGCCGATCAGCTCCGGCTGGGACGACTTCGCGGGCGCCTTCTCGTCCGGTCTGGCGCAGGGGTACGACCGCTACCGGCAGGGGCGGGCGCAGCGTGCGGCCATGCAGCAAGAGCAGCAGAAGAACGCTGCCCTGATGGCCCGGCAGGCGGAGCAGGACCGCATCGCCGCAGAAGACCGCAGGCGCAGGGTCGAGCTGGAGGACGACGAACTGGGCGTGATCCCGGAGGAATTGGGATACGAGAACGTGCCCACGATCAGCCAGCGCCCCACCGGACCGCTGGCGGCTATCACCGGCGGCGTCATGCCTGCGCCGGCTGGGCCGATGAGCACGGCGCCTGCGGGCACCGCTGGTACGCTGCTGGGGGGCGCGCGTGGCGCCATCGAAAACACGCGCCCCTATATGGAGCAGCACCTTCGTCCCGGCCTTCGACGCGTTGGGAACCTGCTAGTGGACCCCACGCAGAGCCGCGCCTTCCGCAACGCGCAGATGGTGGAGGACGCACGGCGGCAGCGCGAGCTGGCGGAGGAGCGGGACCGCTTCCAGCAGGGCTACCGGGCGGCCATCGCTGCCGGCCACGACGAGGCCGCGGCGACCCGCTTCGGCACGCAGGCGGCGCTGGGGCTCAACATCCCACCCTCGCCGCGGCAGGCAGCCGTAGAACAGCGGGCCAAGCTGGAGATCGAGGACGAGTTCTCCCGCCGGGAGGAAGGTCGCAGAGAGGCACGGGACGCCCGCGAACGCGCGGAGAGGCGTAAAGAGGAAGGCGCAGGTGGTGGACTCACGGTAAACCGCGCCCGCGACACCGCCGAAGGGATCGCGGCGTCCTTCGCCTATGAAATCCTCAACTGGCCGGGCGACCACGGCGGCGTTGCTCCCACGATGTCCAACGGGCAGCCCACGCGTCCACTGGAATACGTGCGTGGCAGACTGCGGGAGTGGGCGCGTACGGAAGGTATCCGCCTCACCGAAGGCGAAATCCGCTCCATCGCGCAGCAGCAGTTGAACGATTTGCAGAAGCAGTACATCGACAGCGGAGTGCTGCGCCCGGATGGGTCGTACAGGCCTGCTGCGCGCACCGGCGCCGGAACGCCGCAGCGGCAGAACCGTACGCAGCGCAACACGACCCCACAGGTGAATGGCGCCACGGCCGGGCAAATCCCCGTGGGAGACGGGCCGCTCCCGCGCCGGGACGCACAGCAGGCCCGCACCTACATCATACAGTCCGGCATGAACATGGAGCAGTCCGTGGCCCGCCTGCGGCAGTTGGGACGCTCCGACGCGGAAATCATGCAGATCCTTCCCGAAGCGAATCTGGCGCAATTCCCACGGTGATTGAATGTCGAAGCGTGAGGACGAGGTAACTGGCTGGCTGGACTCGCTGCGGGCCGACGCCGAACGGGCCAGCGCCAACCAGCCGCAACCTGACACCGCCATTGCACCGCCCCGCAGGCGCAGGCGGCGGCGCAGCGCTCGGCAGTGGCTACAGGATACGTTCTCCCCTGAACCGGCACCGGACCTGCCCGCTGGTACGGATGTAGGCTCCAGCGCGCTCGTGCGTCAGGGCACCGTCCTCCGTGGTGCGGGCGTGCAGTCTCCTCCTGCCAACTTCCCGCGCCGCTACTTCGACCCCTACGCGGCGCTACGGGACGCGTCGGAATCGGTTCGGCCCCTGGCTGCCGATGCCACCAGTACGCCACAGAGCCGTCGTCCAGCCCGCGTTCCGGGCCGTCCCGACCCCGCGACAACGGGTACCATCGGCCCCGATACCCGCAGCCGTACGCAGCGGGCGCTGGACGAAGAGCGTTCCCGTGAGCGGCGCCAGCTCCAGGAACGACCCGCGGCAATCCGGGCGCTGGACTACGCCGGAGCCGGTGGCGCGCAGACGCTCACGCTGGGGTATCGCGACGAATTGCTGGGGGCGCTGTCTCCGGTTTCCACGGCGGAGGATTTCCGTGAACGCGAAACGCTCCGCCGGGAGGCCGCAACAGGTGGGGATCGCGCCTCCGGCATCGCGGGGGCCATCCTCGGCGCTGCCGTGCCGATTGGCGCGCAGAACGCCCTGCTGGCCCGCGGCGCGCGACTCGCTCCGGAGGGCACGGCCACGCGTGCAGCGCTGGAGAGCTTTGGCACCACCGGCGCACGCACTCGGCTGGGGGACGTGGCCCGCGGCGTGGCGGAGGGCCTGCCGTATGATCTGGCGTACGATTACGAGGACGGGGAGAGCCGCGGCGCCAACCTCGCCATCGGTGCGCTGGCCGGTGGTGTCGCGGGTGGCCTGCTGCGCCCCGGCGGTGGCCGTGCGGTTGCATCGGAAGAGCCTTTCGTTCGTCCGTCATCGCGGCGTGTCCGGCGGGGAGAGGGCATGGCGGATCTCGCGGCGGATCGAATGGACGAGATCGTGCGCCCGCGCCCCGGCCGGGAGAGCGGGTTCCTTGCGGCTGACCTGAACATCGACAGGACGCAGGAAGGCGCTGAGGTGGTGCCCACGTGGCTGCGTCAATTGGAAGCGGACGCAGCGAGGCGACGTGCGCCGGAGGCGTCCGCTGGTGTAACGGCTCCTGCTGCGAGGGGCGGGGGTGATGAGGTTGATCTTGACGCGTGGGCGCGCGCGCTCCCGGAAGGCACTCCCGTTCCTGGCGTGGCCCCAGCCGCGCGGAACGAATTGCCCGCCACAGCCGCAACGTCACCCGTGCCCGACGTGGCGCCTGCGCCTGCCGGGCAGATCGACCAAGCAGCGGAGGACGCATACCGTGCCCGACGCGCCGACATCAACGGTCAGGTGCGTGCCGGAACGCTATCCCGTGAGGATGCCGACAAGCGGCTGAAGGCACTGGGCATGCGCCGCGCCGCCGAACGTCGCCGCGAGACGGGACAACTCACCGACCGGGAGCGCGCGGCCGAGGCCCGCCGCGAGGCCAGCAACTACACCGGCAAGCGGGTGGTCGTTCAGACGGAGGACGGACCTGTGAACGGCGCGGTGATTGGCAACACTTTCGGCCGCGTGCGCGTACAGATGGAAGACGGCTCTGTCATCTCCGCGATGCCGGACGCCGTGTCCCCAGCCAACGCTGGCGCCGCCACGCCCGACCTGCTGAACCTCGTCGCCCGCACCGGAACGGGGGCGGTTGTCGGCGGCGCGGCAGGCGGGGCGCTAGATTCGGAGAATCCCACCCGTGGCGCCGCGGTGGGAGCACTGGCCGGGGCTGGACTCGGCGCCGCGTCCATGCGCGGCGCCATCAACGCGGACGCGAATTTTGCCGCGCGCAGACGTGCCGGGCTGGAGCTGGCGGGAGACCTGCGAAACCGTCCACGCACCGAAGCCGGTTTCGTCCGCACGAACACGGATGAGATGGCGACGGCGACCCCGGCGACCACGCAGCGCAATCGTACCGGGTTCCCGCTGGCGCTGGGGCCGGATCGTCAGGTGGACCCACTGCGTCTGCCGGACACCGAGGCGCTGATGGACGCTGGCCGTGCCGCCGTGCGCCCGCTTCAGAACCAGTACGGCGCAGTGGGAGATTTGTCGCGGCTGAAGGGGCAGGCCCCCCCCGTGCCCATCTGGACGGGAAAGCGTCGAGGCTCCGACCCGACCGAGAATCCGGGCGTTTACTATCACGTAGCCCCGGAGGGGTACCGAGCTGGTGACCCTCTGAAGTCGTTCTTCAGGTTGCGCGAACAGGGGGTTGAGCCCGAATGGAAGTGGGATTTCGACTTCGCGGATGGAGGGTATGAGGACGGAACCCGCATCGCACTACACGACAATCTCCCAGAGGCCGCCGACTTCCAGAAGGAGTACGGCGGACAACTGCTGCGCGTGGAGATTCCCGAAAACAGCGGGCTTTTCGGCGGAGTGAATGCAGAGGGATATCCGTACGTCGAAGGGGAAATCCCTGCGGAGTTTATTCACCCGGCGTCCACCGCCTCGACCGGCGCCGCGGGTGATTTTGAAACGTCGCGCAACGCCTCCGCGCCCAGTCAGGGCGAGCCACAAACGCGTACGCCTCAGTTCAACCGATGGTTCGGCAACAGCAAGATTGTGGACGATAGCGGAGAACCGTTGGTGGTTTATAAGGGGATGTGGCCGCCGGATCAGCGTCAAGAGCCCATGTCTTCTATCAATCGCCGCGAATTCGGGGGGTTCCCTGCATACAATGGGGATGAGCCCGACGTAGATATCGCCGGCTTCTTTTCCTCCTCGAAGGATGTAGCCAACCAATTTGCGCAGGGTGTGAATTCAAGGGGAGGACATGGCCCTTCAGTGTATCCTGTGTACCTGTCCATCCAAAAGCCGTACGTCATCGATGCCAAGGGCAATTACGCGGGCGAATACCAATTTGGGCCAGAGGGCAAACCTTTCCGGGATGCCATTAGGAGCGGGAACTACGATGGTGTAGTTATCCGCAACACCGGTGATGAAGGAGATGTTTATATCCCCCTCCATCCGGAACAGATCAAATCTGCTATTGGCAACAGTGGGAATTTCGATCCCCGCAATCCCGATATCGCAGGCGCCGCCGACCCTCGCCTGCTCGGCGCTGTAGCTCGCACCGGAGCCGGGGCGCTGGCAGGGGCGGCCATCGACCGCGAAGACCCCCTGCGTGGCGCTGCAATCGGCGCTGGCGTGGGAGCGGCGGGGCCTGCGATTGCACGCAGCGTGGCACGGCACGCCGGCAACCGGATCGGTGCCGTGGGGGACATCTCCACCCTGCGCACCAGTGCTGGCGCCCCACGCTTTTACTCGCGGCTGGAGAACGCGGTGCGGAGCGGCCAGAACGCCGCGCCCGCCTCGCAGTGGCTCCGCTACCTGGATGGCCATCCGGCCGGCATCGCGAAGGGGGAGCGCGAGTGGACCGGCGTAGACGCATGGCTCCGCGAGCGCGGCAACCAAAAGGTCACGCGCGCGGAGTTGGGGCAGTATCTTGCGCAGAACCGCGTACGGGTGGGCGAGGTAGGCTACGGCGCAACGCGAGGGAATAGGGCTCGCCTGAAAGAACTGCATGACTCCTATTCGGTAGCGGTGGAGGCGAGCAAGGGGATCGAGCAGCAGTTGCTTGCCGCATTGCGTGCTACCTCCATCGAGCCGTGGGCGGAAGCCAGCGCCATCAGCGAAATCCGGCAATGGGGTAGCGCTGCCATCGACGCCAGCGCGCACTTTCGCGACGTGCCTGTCCAGGAGCGCAGCGCGATATACCGATTGATGGATGAGTTCAAAGGCGCAGAGTCGGTAATCCAGCGGCACGACGAAGTTCTACGAGAAGCGCAGGAAGCTACCAAGGGCCGCTACGCGGGCTACCAAGTCGCCGGAGGTGAGCCGGGGACGTACCGCGAAGTGCTGCTGACGCTGGACAACGACCGCCTGCGCTCCGCCCCCGACGACTGGCGAATGGAGCAGGATGGTAGCCTGTGGTCCGTGCGTGACGCCAACGGTCGTCGCCTGAGTGCGAACCAGAATCGCGAGGCGGCACTACGGGAGGCACTGGACAAGTTCAACGCGGAGCGGGGCAACTCTATCTATCGCGGTCCGCATTGGGATGAGCCCAACACGATGGCCCACATCCGCTTGGACGATCGCACCCTGCCCGATGGTGAGCGTGTGCTTTTCATGCAGGAGGCACAGAGCGACTGGCATCAGACGGGGCGGGAGCATGGCTATACAAACCAACCCTACAAGGTTGAACAGAACGGGAGCCAATGGTCAGTATTGGCTCCAGACGGTAGTGAGATTTCCGCTTATTGGACTCGTGAGGCGGCGGAAAGCGCCGCCATTCGTGAAGTCGAGACGCGAGGTGTCCCCAACGCCCCGTTCAAGAACACGGACGAGTGGCTGGGCCTCACCCTGAAGCGCGCCGTAGATGAGGCGGTGGAAGGTGGCTACGACCGTGTAGCGTGGAGCACCGGCGACCAGATTTGGAAGGTGGTGTCCAACGACCCGAAGAATCTGGAGGGGATGCGTGAGTTCTACGACAAGATCATCCCTCGCTGGCTCGCCAAGTACGGGAAGAAGCTCGGCGTGGAGGTGGAACCCATCCGTCTGCCGGGGATGGAAAACGAGATGTACCGGACGGAGTGGGTGGGTCCGGAGTTGACCGATAACGTCATGCGCGATATGGCGGAGCGAGCGGAGCCCTACTATCGCGCGGACATCCTGCACGTGATGAACGCCACCGCCAACCCGCAACAGCGCGCGCACGCACTTGTGCACCTAATGGAAACGGGGTCTGACGGGTTTCGCACGGAGATGGAATACCTGCTGGGCTCTAACCCCGTGCAGCGCGTTCTGGACGAGGGGGCAGGCGGGACCAACCTGTCCATCCGCATCACGCCCGCGCTGCGGGAGACAGTGCAGCGTCAGGGGCAGGCGCTCTACAGCTTCCCCGGCCCCATCCTAGATGCGCTGAAGACGCAGGCCGGGCAGGCGGCGGCCGGCGCGGGGCTGGGGTTGGCGATGGAGCCGGACCATCCCCTCTACGGGGCGCTGGCGGGGTCCGCCGGTGCGCTGGGGGTGCGTGTAGGCTACCTGCGCACGTCCGGGCGCAAGATGCGCAACGCGATCCGCCGTGGCACGGCACGGGTGGCGCTGTCGCAGTTCACGGACGCCCAACTGGAGCAACTGGCCAAGCGCTACGAACGGCTGGTGCCCGACGTGGCCGCCACTATGCGTGGCGAGGTGGGAGAGCGTGCCGCCCGCCGCACCCTGACGCCGCAGCAGATCGCGGACCGGGACGTGGCGCTGCTGGCGGAGGGGCCGCTGAAGCCCGTACGCCAGCGCGTGACGCGTACGCTCACCGCGCCGGAGCAGTCGGCCATCACCGACGCCTACCGGTCCGGGAACGAGCACGTACGCCGTCGCATCATTGATGAACTGGAGGCCGCTGCCGACGACGCGAGCCCGGCGGTGGAGCGGGCGTACTCGCGGCTCATCGGCGGGCTGGAGCTGGAAGGCTTCGATCCGCTGCCGTCCCGCGCCAACCCGGTGCTGGACGCCGGCCGCTACGCCAACCTGTCTTCCTTCGGGCTGGACCCGACCGGCGAGCGTCGTTTGGCGGACCACGTGCGCCGCATCGCGGAGGCGGAGGGGCTGGACCCCAAGCAGCGCGTCACGTGGGAGGAGACGAAGCAAGTAGCGCGCGAGCTGGGGATGCAGCCCACGGACGTGTCCGCGCTCGCCAAGTCAACCCGTGGCCTGACGGCGGCGGAACTGCTGGCCGTGCGGAATCAGGTGCGCGAGAACGTGGAGGGGATCGAGCGATCCTCGCTACGGCTGGCGCAGATGGACGGGCTGGAGACGGCGGAGGCGTCGTTGGAGAGGCAGTTGCTCCGGCAGGGGATCGAACAGGCGGAGGCGCAGAACACGCTGCTGCTGTCCCGCTTCATCCGCGAGCGCTCCGACGCCGGCCGCAACCTCAACGCGCTGAAGATCCTCGCTAACCAGACCATGGACCCGGTGGTGTGGCGGGAACGCGCGGCAGCGGCCCTGAAGGCTCGCGGGCTGGAGTTCCAGGAAGCGGTCCACGGCGCCCGCATCCGTGAGATCATCGAATCCTGCGGATGAAATAGCGCAGGCCCTCGCATCCGGTGATCCGGAGGGGGCCTGCCGCCGTAGGGTTGCTAACCCTCTAGCCGTTCCTGTAACCCCTGCGAAGGGGTGGGGCGATCATTCGGAACGACTCCGACGCCAGCAAGATAACTTCTTCCTTAGCGTAACGCAATGGCGCAGGCAACGAACTGTCAGTTGGAGATGGCCAACTACGTCTCCGGGCTGGAGAGAAGCACCAACGTCCGCAAGATCACTACCCTGTGGAAGTCGATGCTCCTCGCCAACCCTGCGTCCCGGCTGGCGGACGTGGTGTCCAACTCCATCATGGCGGGAGCGGAAATCGCCAAGCACCCCATCGCCTCCGGCATCGACCGACTGGCGGCGCGGCGCACGGGCATCCGTACGCGGATGTTCGACGGCAGCGATCTCGGGCGCGCGTCGTGGGACGCGGTGCAGAAGACGCCGCGGGACGTGAAATTGGCGATGCAGGGGATCGACACGTTTCAGGGCAACCGCGCACTGGACATGTACCAAGGTGAGACACAGTACGAAACGCCCCTGCTCAACGCCATCACCAAGACGGTGTTCCGGCTCACGCAGGCCACGGATCGTCCCTTCAAGCGGCTGGCCTTCGAACGGTCCTTGCGCGAGCAGGCGCGACTGCTGGGCGTACGGGAGGGACTGTCCGGGGTGGAACTGGAAGATTTCATCGCCCGCACCCTGCCCCGGATGCCGGACGACGCCACCATGCGCGCCTATCACGACGCGGACGTGGCGACCTTCGCGGACAACACGCCCATGGCACGCCTGCTCACCGGCGCCAAGCGCGCCGTGAGCCAGAACAACCCGGTGGGTGAGCTGGCGGCGGACGTAGTGCTCCCCTTCACCCGCGTCCCGTCCAACGCCGCGCACCGGGTGGTGGAGTACAGTGGCGCCGGGGTGGCGATGGGGTACGCCAACCTGCGCCGCGCCTTCCGGGCGGCCACCAACGGAGACGTAAGCGAGGCCGCCGATCTCCAGCGCTACGCCGTGGACCAGATGGGCCGCGGCTCTGCTGGCGTCGGCGCGCTGATGGTGGGCTGGTGGTTGTCGGAGCGCGGGATGGTGTCGCTGGGCTATCCTGGCACCGATCAGGGCGAGGCGGGGAGGTGGGAGGCGACGGGGAAGCAAGACTACTCCGTCCGCATCGGGGACCGCTGGTGGAGCGTGAAGAAGATGGCGCCCTTCGGCCCACTGCTGGTGGTGGGCGCCTACGCCCAGCAAGCGGCGCAGGCCAAGGAGAACGCCCAGCGTGACGCTTACCTTGCCACGCGGGCGCAGGGCGGCACGGAACAGGAAGCACAGGAGGCGGCTGCCGCGGCACGCGGGGAGGGTGGGGAGAACATCGGCGGGCTCGCGAGCGGTCTTGTGGGCGGCATCTTCAACACGATGGCGGACCAGCCTGCGTTCACGGGGGCGCGGCAGATCGAGGAGCTGCGGCGCGACCCGGCCGGCGGTGGGGCCAAGTGGGTGGAGCGCATGGCCGCCAGCTTCATCCCCCCGGTAATCGCGCGCTGGGCCACGATGGTGGACCCGGTGGTGCGGGAGACGCGGGACGGCGACAGGCTGGGCTCTATCCTACAGGGCCGCGTGCCTGACGCGATCCAGGCGCGTATTCCCTATGCCTCACGTGGCCTACCCGTGCGGCGTGACGCGCTGGGCGACGAGGTGCCCAAGGAGGACAGCTTCGCCGGCAACTTCCTCGATCCGTGGAATTCCAAGCTGGACCGCAGCACGCAGGACGAGGTGCGCCGGGAGCTGGACCGACTGGAAGTGGGAATCACCCGCCTGCGTCCCAATCCCGGCGAGGACCGGGAGGAGTTCTATCGGCGCCGGGAGTCGTTCGGCACCATGCTGCGTGGCGTCCTCGCGGACGTGGTGACGAGCGACGAGTACCAGTCCATCGCAGAGGCGCGGCGCTGGCAGACGCGGAACATCCCCGGCTCTACTCCCCGCGACGTGGAGCGGATGATCCGCAACGAACAGCGCGCGTTCCTGGAGGAAGCCATCAGCGGCGTGCGCAGATACTTTTCCGCCCAGCGCAAGGCCGGCAACTTCAGCGGGGAATACGCGCTACCGACACCCGAAGAGGCGGAGCTTGCCACGGAACGCGCTCTGTCGCGCCCCGGTCCCTCCGGTGTGTTGCCGGACGCCGCAGAGCTTGCCAGCGAGATCGAGATGGAAGAGGCGGGCGCCCTCGCCGCGATTGACAACTAAAAGCCCCTCTTGCGGTTCATGGGGGAGATGGCTAATCGTACGCAACATCCGTGTGGGGGTGCTCGATGGTGAAACGTACAACAGGCTACGTGGGGATTCCCCACGTAGCCTGTTGTACGTTTCACCCCAAAGGACGTCTGTTCTGCTCCGGCTCGATTGGAGGCTTAGGTTATCTTCGGCGGCACGGCTCGTTCTTTGTCTACGGATGCCTATGGTAAAGCGACTCGCTAGAAAATTACGGATAGCTCGGTGCTTACGGCTCGCTCGTTCTCAGCGGGTGACTCCTTTCGCTCGGGCTCGCTGATACCATTCGGGTTGCTCCAGTATCTAGGCTCGCTCTGTAGCTTCGGGTGATTCTACTGTGGAGCGGCTCGTCCGTTCTAGCCCCCTCAGGTTGGTTCCGCCGGCCCCTTGGTGGTTGGCGAGGTGACCGTCATGGGCGAGCAGGTGGCGTTGCAGGTGTTCATGGGCACTGCATCGGTCCCATACCCGCAGGTCTGGTAGTGGCAGGTGTTGTATCCGTCGTCGGTGTAGTGGTTCGGGCACGTCATGCAGGTGTTCAGCCCCGACGCCGCGTGCACCGTCCCCAGCCCTTCCGGCGCCGCGCCAGCATCCATCGACTCCACCGCCAGCGCGTCCAGATGTAGCTTGTGTCTCCGCATATGATTCCCGTATACATGTGATTTCCCGTGGGTGCCTACAGCCCAGCCTCTTCTTTCTTGCGCTCGGCAATGATCCGAACCGCCTCGTTGCGGTAGCGCCGCGCGCGTCCCTGCTGCCTCTGCCGCTTGGACGCCTGACGCGCGGTGGGAGGGTCGATGCCGGCCAGTGCGCAGGCGGCACGGAAGACGGGGCTGGTCTGCGCGAATTCCTTGTTCGTCATCAATATCTTCGATTCTCCGTCATCGGAGGTTGGTCCCGCGGTGCCACCGCGTTGCCGGTTTACAACAGGTGCCACAACTCAACGCCCATCTGCTCCATGGTGCCGAACAGGACGGCGCGGGCGGTGTTGGTGTACGCGTAGTAGCGCGGATGCAGTTTCAGCAACACTATGTTGGTGCCCACGACCACGCCAACATCCTCCCACATAATCTTCAAGAAGTCCGGACGCCCCCTCAACGCGTCCACGACCCTCGCCTGAATCTCCCGCTCCAAATCCGCGTTCGCGTCGCTCATGATCCCGCCTCTCTGTCCTTGTGTGTGCACCCCACTAACTCGTGTGCAGTTGGGATCGCCTTGGCCCCCACCCGTTCGCGCGCCAACGCATACAAACGATCCGCGTCACCGCACCGGAAAGATTCCTGGAATGCGCCGGCAACGGCGTCGTCCACAACCACCACCGTGGCTACGTGTCGGATGCTGTCGGTGCTCTTCCACGTTTCGTACTCGTCAATCGACAACAGCAAATCTCCCAACCCTGATGTACAAATGTCCAAGAGGCGACGATCCAGCGCCTCCAGAAACTTCTCGTATTTTTCGTCATTCAACATAGTGTATGGCCCTGCTTTCTGAAATGTGATCGTGTCCCACCGCCCGGCTTCTTAAGGAAGATAATTCAACCATAGCAGAAGTCAAGGACTGCGTTTCACGTCTCCAGCAGTCCCACCTGATCTGGTATCCCGGCGACACGGAGGACTGGCGGCACCCCGTCCCACAGCACGTGCGTCTGGTACTCGAACGTGGCGTCCAGCGCCTCCTGCGCCGCCTGTATGATCTCGCACGCCTCGTCCTCCCGCAGCTCCCGCCCGAACATGCCGGACGCCAAAACGGCCACGGGAACGGCGCGCTGGTCCACCTCGACCTCAACCACCCCCGCGGCGTGCAAGCTGTCCTGCACGCGATCCACGAGCGGCGCATGGGCCTTACCGCGAGCACGGGCACGGCGGGCGGCGATGCTCCCCGCGCCCTCGTCCCGCAGGCGGTCGCGTTCGCCGGCCAGCAGCTTGTCCAGCATGCGACGGTCCGTGACGCGGTGACTGTTCTCCAGCGCACAATCCACGCAGCCGGCCGTGTACTCGGCGTGCGCGCATCCGCTGGCGGGACCACTGGCCCACGGACGGTTGAGCGCTTCCGTCAGGCTGCGGGCGAAGCGGGCGGGATCCAGTCCCTTGCTCACTGGCCTTCCTCGCTCTTTTCCTGTTCGATCTTGAGCAGGGCCAGCCACGACGCGATGGCGAGCGGTGCGTTACCGTGCTTGGGCCACGTCTCCGGATCATCGCCGTTCATCTCCGCCACCATCCGGCGCAGGGTGTCTATGTCCTCCAGCGCCCGTGCGAGGGGATGCTTGGGGCAGACACGGACATGCTGGTGCAGGATCTCTTGCATGGAAGGCTGTACCGAATCGGCAGGTCCGTAGCGATGCCCGCAGTACACGCAGTTGACGTACATGCCGGACTGAAGATCGCTTACCCACCTTCGCAGGCTCTCTATCTGCGCCCGAAGCGCCTCGTTTTCCTGACGCAGCGCGAATTCAAAATCCTCTGTCATTCCGGTCCTCCCACGTTTTTGAGTAGCCGCAGCGCCCATCCTACCTTGGCCGTGAACTGAGATTCGGTGTCGATGCCCTTCAGGTAGCGCCGCAGGAGGGGACTGAACTCCGCCGTACGCCCCCACAGCCCGCCGCGTGGATGATCCGCCGGGCGCGCGATGTGGCGGCGCAACGTGCGGATGCTGTCGGCAAGCTGCCAACGCGCGCGCAGAGATCCGCCGCGTATCCACTCCACCGGCTGCGTGACTTGCATGCGATACAGCAACACAGCGTTGCGGATAACACGATTCAGCATGCGCTGCATCCGTCCGTCCAGTTTTGGCGGCATCAGCAGCGCGCGCTTCATCCGGTACGCCTGCTCGCCGCGGGCCTTCAGCGCATAGTCCACCTCCGCCCAGCGCTCGTGCAGCTCCAGCCAGGAATGCCGCGGGATCATGGGGTAGCCTCGGGCACGTTCGGGCGAATCAGCACATGCCTGCCGGTGGATTTGCGGTCCTCTTTCGCCATCGATACCGCTGCGTCGATGGGTGTCGCATGCCCGACAATCTCTCCGGTGTCTTGGAAAACAAGCTCCCAACAATCTTGGATTCGATTCGTGGTCATGGCTGCACCACAGATGGGTGGATGGTGTAAACTGCGCCGCCCGCCGAGTAGCCCCACGCTGTCCGTTCTCCGCGGACCCGGATGCCCAGCTCACGCTTCGCGGCTTCCTCGCTGCCGAACGTGCCCCACACAACCGTGTCGTCCTCCCTACTGTAGCGCAGCACCATCCACACCTCCTGCGTCGGCCGCTCTCCCACTACGGCCTCTTGCATCTCTTCTTCGTTCATCGGATCGCCTCCAGATTCAGCCGCAATGTCTCATAACCCCCCAACACGTACCGCAGGCCGGCTTCCTCACACGCGCGCTGGAAATCCTTCTGTTCCTCGCTCTGGCGCCCGCCCTTGCCCTTGGCCTCCCAAAAGAGCAGGCCGTGCTTGGGATGGATCGCGGTCACATCGGGGAATCCGGGGTCTTGCGTCCCCCGCGCGTCACGCTGTCCCACACGCCAGACTCGCCATCCCTGCGCCTCAAACAGGGCGATCCCGGACCGCTGCTCGTCCGCTTCAGCCCGCTCCGGCGGCACCGAAGGCGGTCGTCCCGGCGCGGTGCGGTGCTTTGCGTTCTCGGCCCCCAGCATGGCGCTGATGCGGTCCTTCAGCGCGTCTCCGGCAAGGGGGCTGTCCATCAGGCGGCGCAGCTCGTCCGGCGACATCTCCTCTAGGCGCATCCAAACTTCTCCTTCAGGCGAGAGGCGAGTTCCTTGACAAGCAAGATGTCCGTACACCGCTCACAGATGTAATCGTATTCACAATCACATCCGCGCTCCAACTCAGTCACCGCTTCAATCAAAAGCTTTACATCTTCATCCTTCATCGTGGCCTCCACGTCGTTGCGTGCACCATGGCCGGCGTCTCCGACAGCCGCTTACGCCCCATCTCCCGCATCAGGTCCAATCGGTTGCGTTCCCGCTGCGTGGCGAGGAACGCATACCACCCCAGCGCGCCCCATAGGACCGTGACGGTGAGGGCGGCGGGTACGAGGAGGTGTTTCACGGCTCGGCGCTCCCCGTGGCGAGTGCGTACACCTTCTCCACCTCGTCCGGCAGCAGCAGTGCGTTGTCGTCGGACAGGCGGCGCGCCTTGCGGATGATGGCGGCGATGTCCATCAACCGCGCCTCGGCGGCCAGAAGCCGCGCTTCCGCGGAGGAGTTGTCCTTGAAGATTGGCTCCTCAATTACAGTGGGCGTGTCGGTCCACACCACATCGAAGGCTCCGCGGGGGCAATCCGCCTCCAGCGGCGCCGCGATGATGCTGTTGGGCATGTCGATCCACGCCATGCGGTCTGCCTCCGCCCAGCGCTTGTGCAGATCCAGCGGCGCCATCTCCGCCTCACCCGGCATGGCGTCCATCGGGCCGGGGTTCCCGTGTGTTGTCGTGATCGTCTTCATGTTTTGATCGTAATGGGGAGACATGGGCATAGGACACCTGCCGTTGCACTGAACCCACGAGTTCCCGTCCGTCATTCCGCACTTTGGACAAAACACCGGGTCCGTCCTGCCTGAGACACATAGACGGGTGAGAAGGGGACGGCTTGTTTCCATCGTCTTCATGGCAGGTATTAGTATGCGGAAAGTGCTTCGTCTCGACACTCGCGGCACAGCTCGCCGTCCGTCTCGTGGTCGCCAATTCCTATCCCACAGCCACAGTCCTCCACCAGCACGTCACCGCAGCCTGCGCACACGATACTATGCTTGTCCACCGGTTCCAGCGGCGGGTGTGCGTCCGATTCGCTGGGCTCGTCCTCGAAGTCGTACTCGTAGAGCATACCCATCCTTGGTTGCCGTCGTTGATAGCAGCCTTGACAACACCGTTGCCACAATAGTAAGTTGGCTTCGACCGACGCGCAAGGGTTGTGTCGGGCGTCACCAACAGCAGGAGGAATGCGATGCCGCACGAGGCGGCGGATGACGGACGAGAGGCGATGATCCAGCGGGCGGCGATGAACGAGCTGCTGCGAAACCGCTCGCCGGGGGAGCGCATCCGCTTCCTCCGCATCGAGCGGCGCATGTCGCAGACGGACCTTGCCGACGCGGTGAAGAACCTCGGCGCGTCCTGTAGCGGGAAATGGAAGATAAGCCGGTGGGAAGCGGGGATGCGTCCCCGTGAGCAGGCGAGAAAGGCGCTGGCACAGGTGCTCGGCGTGGAAGAAAGCGTACTTTTCAACCAGTAACAGAGGCAAGAGACGATGGCGATTCCGGTTCCCGAAGATGGCGGCTTCACCCGGCACCTGCCCCCGGCGGGGCGCAGCAACGCGGTGTGCGTGGACGTGCACTACCTCGGCTTGGTGACGCAGAAGAAGTTCCAGTCCACCGAAACTGAGGAGGTGCCGATGCTTCTCCTCAGTTTCGCCGTGGGTGATCGGCAGGGCAACGCGTACCACAATCCGGAGATGGGCTGGCCGCTTACCGTGTCCAACCGCTACCGCTTCTCCCTGGCGCCGCAGGCGAAGCTGCGCAAGGTGATCGAGCGCTGGTGCAACGGCGGACGCCCGCTCACGGAGGAGCAGACCGCGCAGTTGAAGAAGGACATCGAAAAGCCGCTGCTGGGACGCACGGCCGAGATTTCCATCAGCCACACGGAGGACGGCAGGTTCGCCAACATCGACAACGGCGGGCAATGGATCGAGGCGCTGCCGAACGGCTACACGCCGATGCAGATCCCCAGCAACTACGTGCGGATCAAGGATCGCTCTCCGCGGGACGAGCAGGGCTCGTCCCAGCCCAGCGCCAGCCGTTCGGATGCTGCCTCGCCCGCACGACAAGCGGCGTCAGATCCGTTCGGTGGTGGCGACGATCCCTTCGGCGGTCCGATGTCACCGCCCATCGGCGCCGGGCCGCGCGCGAACACGTACGACAACTATCAGGCGCCACCGATGAACGACGACGGATTGGATATTCCTTTTTAACTTCCCTTTTGGCGTTGTCCTCGCTAAGTTTGCCTCTGATAAGGGCGGGCCTTATCAGAGGCAAACTTAGCGAGGACGGACTTGGTGAACCAGAAACGATGCAGGGGAATCTGCGGTAGAATTCTGCCGTTATCTGAATTTTATCGTCATCCCAAGATGGCGGACGGTCACCTTAACCATTGTAAACGGTGCAAAACCAAATACGCCAAAGATCGCTATGCCGAAGGAATGCAGGATTCATCATGGGTTGACAAGGAAAGAAGGCGCGCGAGGAGCAAATACCACCGTCTTTACGCCTCTGGACGTAAGCGGGTATGGGTGGAACAACCGCCGCAAATCAAGCGGTCAGCTCGCGCCATGCTTCGTGTCGCGGTTTTGAGCGGGAGAATACAAAAACCAAGCAATTGCGAACAATGTGGTAAAGCTGCTGGAGGTAGAAATTTGCATGGACACCACGAAGATTACTATCGTCCGCTTGATGTGCGATGGCTTTGCGCGAAGTGTCACACACAGGAACACTTGTCTGCTCCTTAACACCCAACCCCATCTGACACATGATAGAACTCGCTAGGCACCTCGTTGGTGGCGAGCGCGTGCAGCGGCCCACCGATATTACCCGCACGGGACGTGTGATCGAATGCTGTCAGTTGTTCGCGACCGTGCGCTGGAGCGACGGCAGCACGGAGGATGTGGACACGTTGTTCCACGGCTTGGATATCGAACGCAGGGGCGGATCGTACGGCTATCGCTACATCTGCGCGCTCCCCGTCCCCACCAACTGAGCGCACCCATGAGTGAATTCGTGCTGGACCGTGCAGCGATAACCATCGCCGTGGACTGGTGGGTGAACGCCATCCGGGGTGGCGCCAAGCAGGACAACGGCGATGCCATGCAATCCATGCTTACGGCGTTCGTGGCCGCGGAGATTGGCCCCCCAACGGAGTACCAGATCGATGTGTTTCGCACGAAACTCAACACCTTCCTTGTCGGCCTGTTGCTGTCCCCATCCACGCCGCGCTTCCACGACAGGTTGTTGAGCGTCGATTACCAACCGGAAGGAACTCTGTTGGCGGCAGCCAACCACGCCAACCTTAGCGCGCTGCACTTTCCCGTGAAAACGGTGATGTGGTTGAAGAACGACTCGATTCGCGTGCGCCACGGATACGGCGCATCCATCCAAACGCTTTGGGGGAAGGAATTGGAACAAGAATGAGCATCCCGTTCCCAGCCTACAACGAACCCGTGGGCCCCGACCGCGGCAACCTGTACTACCGCCCCACCGAACTTTCGGAGGAGGTGGACGCGCTCACCGGGTACGACCGTGCGGCCATGTTCGAGGGCTTCGACGCCGCGGTCCGGCTCCGGGCGCAGGCCAAGCAGAAAATCGGTCAACTGCAATCCAGGATCGCCGGACTGGCGGCGCGCTTCGAGACGCACGGCACCATGCCGTCGCAGGCGGAGCACGAACGCACGCAGCTCCTTGCCGAGATCATGGAAGAGGTGCGGCAGCGCTACTACTCCAACCCGGACACCGAGAAGGTACCGCCGAAGCGCGCCGGGGAGGAACCAACCACCAAGATCATCCAGTTGACGCAGGGCGAGGTGGAGGCGCGCGCCAAGGCCGACCCGCGGTACAAGGTCCGGCTGGAGGGGGACGCGCGCCAGCGGGAGCAGCACGCGCTACTGAAGGCGGAGCTGTCGAAGGCGTGGGCGGAGTACGAGGAGTACAAGGAGTCCGGCGAGCTGATCCGCCTGCAACTGGAGGACCGGAAGTCTCTCATCTTCTACGCCTCCAACGATCCTCACCGCCGGCAGCCACACCAACCCTGAAGGAAGCGAACCATGGAATACCACAACCTCTTTGGCGAGAAGACCACCGAGCCCGGCGCCGAGAACACGCAGGAGAAGGCGTATTTTGCTGTTGGGCGCGCGCAACGCTCGCAGATCACGCTGGTCTGGATGGATGAGAACGGCGAGGTGCAGCGCTCCACGGTTACGGCGGAAGAAGTGCGCGGATGGCTCCGGCAAAAGCAGCCAAAGAAGCCCACAACGCAGATCTGGACGCAGGAAGGGAAGAACCCGCTCAGAGTGGAGTGGGCGGCCGGCGACGAGCGGCTGTCGTTCGTGCGCGGTGAGTACCACGACGCCAGAATGCGTAAATTTGCCGAGGAAGATGTGCGTAGCGGCCATTCCCCGGAATTCATGGGGAACCCGGTTTACATGGCCCGCTACAACGAGTTGAAACAGGGGCGCGGCGATGTCTGAACGAATCGAAATCCTCCTCGCCGTGAACGAGGAAGGCGACGGATGGGTGATGGGCTGGGACGGGGATCGCACGGAGCGCGGACCATACTCCATGTCGGCTGACGACGCATTTGGGGAGGATTTAATCCTTGGTGGCCGCGAGGCCAGCGGAGTCGGAATCCGCGATCATCCGAAGGAGCCGGGGGTACACGCTTTTGCTGGCACGATCTCGTGGAAGGACGACGAGACCGTTTTTCAGCTAACCGGAACGTGGCAAACGCTTTACGTTACACCCCCGCTGTTCGCGTGGCCCCGCCCGGCACCCGACAAAATGTAGCGCTTGTGCAACACCTGTAGGATGATGTAAGTTTCTCCTCGTTCGCCCCGCCCGACACCTTCCCTCGTCGGCGTAAACACAAAAAGACGACGCGCCCCCTGTGCCTGCGAAGCTAAGGAGCGCGTCGTCCAAGAGACGAAAGGTACACGACAAGATGCACCTGAACACCTCCCCTGCGCAAGCCCCGGGCCACGACGAGGCGCAAATCGTCCTCCGGCGGCAGCGGAATTCTCCCTACACGACCATCTGCACCGTCGCGGCGCTGGACGAAGCCCTGTCCATCGACGCCCGCGGCGCGTACTTCGTGCTGGCCTCCATGCCGGAGCGCTGGAAGTTCAACATGCCCGAGCTGGGGCGCGTCTGCCGCATGGGCCGCGACAAGCTCCGCAACGCGATGCGCGAGCTGCGCGAGGCCGGCTACGTCCGCATGCTCCGCCGTCGCGGGGATGCGGGCCGGATGGCCGGATGGACGCTCGTGCTGCTGGACGAGCCCGAGGCGGCCCCGCAGCAGGCCCCGGAACCGACCAACTGGAATTCAGGCGATGGGTCCGACGCCCTGAAAAACCGACCGACTGAGATTCAGGGCGTCGGCGCTAATAATGTGGTTAATTCTTCTAACAGCGCTATTACCAATGAGTTACCCATTCCCCATCG
>Ga0247824_10000012_pt1 | contig 64331 bp, 81 predicted proteins | sample 13C_PalmiticAcid_FD_194412 | JGI IMG/M metagenome (GOLD analysis project Ga0247824, IMG submission 194412) | Soil microbial communities from agricultural site in Penn Yan, New York, United States - 13C_PalmiticAcid_Day48 | ecosystem: Environmental > Terrestrial > Soil > Agricultural land...
CGATGGGGAATGGGTAACTCATTGGTAATAGCGCTGTTAGAAGAATTAACCACATTATTAGCGCCGACGCCCTGAATCTCAGTCGGTCGGTTTTTCAGGGCGTCGGACCCATCGCCTGAATTCCAGTCGGTCGGTTCCGGGGACTGCGCAGGGGCCACCACCTCGGGCTCGTCCAACAGCAGGAGCGACCACTTCCCCGCGTCCCCCTGACGGCGAAGCATGCGAACGTAACCAGCTTCGCGCAGCTCGCGCATCGCGTTACGGAGCTTGTCGCGGCCCATGCGGCAGATGCGCCCCAGTTCGCCCATGCCGAAACGCCAGCGCTCCGGCATGGAGGCCAGCACGAAGTACGCGCCGCGGGCGTCGATGGACAGGGATTCGTCCAGCGCCGCAGTGGTGCAAATCGTAGTGTAGGTAGACTTCTGGCGGCGCAGGACGATTTGTGCCTCGTCTTGGCCCGGCACTTGCGCAGGAGAGGTGTTCAGGTGCATCTTGGTGTGTACCTTTCGTGTCTTGGACGACGCGCCCCTTAGCTTCCAGGCAGAGGGGGCGCGTCGTCCTTTTGTGTTGGGCGCCGACGTGGGAAGGTGTCGGGCGGGGCGAACGAGGAGAAACTTACATCATCCTACAAGTGTTGCACAAGCGCTACGATTCGTCGGAAGACAGTTGCGACGCAGACAGAGCCGCAGTCGCAACCCAAAGCGATTCCCAGCAGCCACTTAGCTGGAAAACCGTTTCGTCGTAGTTCGGCTTCCATGAAATCGTGCCGCGAAAACGGTGGACGCCGGGTTCCTTCGGATGACCGCAGATCCCAAGCTCGCCCGCCCCCCTCCCGCAGCACGACACGTCCTCGCCAAAGGCGTCGTGTGCCGATAGTGAGAGTTCGCCGGGCTCCGTGCGATCCCCGTCCCAGCCCATCACCCATCCGTCGCCTTCCTCGTTCACGGCGAGGAGGATTTCAATTCGTTCAGGCATCGCCGCGCTCCTGCTTTAGCTCGTTGTAGCGAACCATGTAGGTCGGGTTGAACTCGTACTCCGGCTTGCGCCCCTCCCGTGCGTCTTCTTCCGCGTACTCCACCATCAGCGCGTTCAGTCGTTGCTTGTTGTCGCCCCATTCCGCCCTCAGCGGGTTTCTTCCTTCCTGCGTCCATATCTGCGTTGTGGGCTTCTTCGGGCGCGACTGCTGAAGCCACCTGTGCGCCTCTTCCGCCGTAACCGTGGAGCGCTGCACCTCGCCGTTCTCGTCCAGCCAGACCAGCGTGATTTGCGAGTGTTGCACGCGGCCCACGGCAAAATACGCTTTCTCCTGTCGTGCTCTTTCATCGCCGGGCTCGGCTACCTTCTCACCGAAGAGGTTGTGGTATTCCATGGTTCATTCTCAGGGTTGGTGTGGCTGCCGGCGGTGCGGATCGTTGGACGCGTAGAAGATCAGGGACTTGCGGTCCTCCAGTTGCAGGCGGATCAGCTCGCCGGATTCCTTGTACTCCTCGTACTCCGCCCACGCTTTCGACAGTTCGGCCTTCAACAGCGCGTGCTGCTCTCGCTGCCGTGCGTCTCCCTCCAACCGGCTCTTGTAGCGAGGGTCGGCCTTGGCGCGTGCCTCCACCTCGCCCTGCGTCAACTGGATGATCTTGGTGGTGGGCTCCTCCCCGGCGCGCTTGGGCGGCACCTTCTCGGTGTCCGGATTAGCGTAGTAGCGCTGCCGCACCTCCTCCATGATCTCGGCAAGGAGCTGCGTGCGCTCGTGCTCCGCCTGCGACGGCATGGTTCCGTGCGTCTCGAAGCGAGCCACCAGCCCGGCGATCCTGGATTGCAGTTGGCCGATTTTCTGCTTGGCCTGCGCCCGTAGCTGCACCGCCGCGTCAAAGCCCTCGAACATGGCCGCGCGATCGTACCCGGTCAGCGCGTCCACCTCCTCCGAAAGCTCGGTGGGGCGGAAGTACAGGTTGCCGCAGCCGTGGCCGGCGGGCTCGTTGTATAATGGAAACGGGATGCTCATGGGTCTGTTCAGTTCGTGGGGATGGGGAGTGCGCAGATGTAGCGATAGCCGTACGATCCGCCCCTGCGTTCAATCTCAAGGCCGTGGAATAACGTGTCTACTTCCTCCGTGCTGCCGTCGCTCCAGCGCACGGTTGCGTACAACTGCCGGCATTCTATAACGCGTCCCGTACGGGTAATGTCGGTGGGTCGCTGTACGCGCTCGCCGCCAACGAGGAGCCTGCCATGTTCGTCCATGTGTGAATGGGGTTGCTCCCCCTGCGCGGTGAACGCAGGGGGAGACGTGGATGTAGGCTAAAAGGGAATTTCGGGATCGAAATCGTTCATCGGCGGCGCCTGATAGTTGTCGTACGTGTTCGGGCGCGGTCCTTCCCCGATGGGCGGCGACATCGGTCCTCCGAAGGGATCATCGCCGCCGCCGAATGGATCGGACGCCGCTTGACGTGCGGGCGGGGTGCCCGGAGTGGCGCCGGCTGCTGGGGCGTCCTGCTGTTGTGCCTCGCGCGGCGGACGGTCCTTGATCCGCACGTAGTTGCTGGGGATCTTCATCGGCGTGTAGCCGTTCGGCAGCGCCTCGATCCATTTCCCCTTGTCCGCGATGTTGGCGTACTTGCCATCGTCGGAGTGTGTGACGGACAGCTCCGCCGTGCGCCCCAGCAGCGGCGCCTCGATGTCGCGCTTCAGCGTCGCAACCTGCTCGTCGGTCAGCGCCCGGCCGCCGTTGCACCACTTCTCGATGACCTTGCGCAGATTGGCCTGCGGTGCCAGCGAGAACCTGTACCGGTGCGCCACGGTGAGCGGCCAGCCCATCTCCGGGTTGTGGTACGCGTTGCCCTGAGTGTCGCCCGTGGCGAACACCAGCAGCAGCATCGGCACCAGTTCCTTCTCCTCGCTGTTGAACTTCTTCTGTTCCACCAGCCCCAGGTAGTGCACGTCCGCGCAGACTGCGTTCGTGCGCCCCGCGGGGGTCAGGTGCCGGGTAAACCCGCCGCCTTCATCATCAGGTACCGGGATCGCCATCGTCTCTTGCCTCTGTTACTGGTTGAAAAGTACGCTTTCTTCCACGCCGAGCACCTGCGCCAGCGCCTTCCGCGCCTGCTCACGGGGTCGCATCCCCGCTTCCCACCGGCTGATTTTCCATTTCCCGCTACAGGACGCGCCGAGGTTCTTTACTGCGTCGGCAAGGTCCGTCTGCGACATGCGCCGCTCGATGCGGAGGAAGCGGATGCGCTCCCCCGGCGAGCGGTTTCGCAGCAGCTCGTGCATCGCCGCCCGCTGGATCATCGCCTCTCGCCCGTCGTCCGCCGCCTCGTGCGGCATCGCATTCCTCCTGCTGTTGGTGACGCCCGACACAACCCTTGCGCGTCGGTCGAGAGCAACTTAGTATTGTTGCAACGAGGTTGTCAAGAGCGCCATCGACCACGGCAACAAAGGAGAGATAAGATGGGCATGCTTTACGAATATCGAGGTGACTGGGGGCCAGAATGGGATGAGTACAAATCCACCGCACATCCGCCGTTGGAGCCGGTGGATCGGCACAGCATCGTGTGCGCAGGCTGCGGTGACGTGTTGGTGGTAGATTGTGGCTGCGGACTGAGCCTGACGGACCACGAGGACGAGTCTTTGTGCGACGACTGCACGCTGGAGGAGTTTGAGCGATGAAAACGGATTACAACGTCATCCGCAGAATTCACGGGCACGCAGGTGAGGAGCTGCCCGTGTGGATGAACGATTGGGGCACCTTCAACACTATGCCCGAACCGTGGCGCGAGATCAGCCACGACGAATACTGGCACGGCAACATTTACGTGCATCACGCGGAGGAATACCGGCAGGTGCGACTGGACCGATACCCGGAGACACACCCCGACCGGGAACGGATTGCGGCCCTTCTTGGCGTTTGTGGGATGTGCGAAGTCACGATTTGCTGGGGAAACGAGGGCGCGTACGCAATCGTGAAGCCCGCGTTTAGAGCTGCTACGAAAGAAGAACGTGAGTCCAACGGAGGGTGCCCATACCGCTTCTCTCAGCCACGGTACCTGCACATCGGTTGCAAGCACGAAGACGTGCACGTAAGGCAGATTTCTGCGTGCTACAACGAGTACAAGTGCACCAAGTGTGGGCGCAGCGTGAACATCGATAGTTCAGGATGAACCGACCTATGAAGACGATCACGACGACACACGGGAACCCCGGCCCGATGGACACGATGCCGGGTGAGGCGGAGCAGGTGCCGCTGGAGATGTCTCACGCCACTGTTTCACTGTCGGCGGAAGATCGGCTGGCGGCCATCGTCGCCATCATCCGCAAGGCGCGCCGTCTGTCCGACGACAACGCGCTGCTGCTGCCGGATGAGGTGGAGAAGGTGTACGCACTCGCCATGGGGAGCGCCGAGCCGTGAAACCCATCCTCGTAATTGCCGCGGCTGCCCTCCCTGTGGCGCTGGCGTGGGGAGCGCTGGGCTGGTACGCGTTTCTCGCCACGCAGCGGGACCGCAACCGGCTGGACCTGATGCGGGAGATGGGGCGCACGCGGTTGTCGGAGACGCCGGCCATGGTGCACGCGGCCACGTGGAGGCCACGGTGACGAATCCAGAGTACGACACGGGGGCAGGGTCCGTCCAAGAAGAAATCAGAAAGCTGGTTGACGCTCTCCCTGATTTGGATCGCGAATGCGCTTGCGGGGGTGTCTACGTTTGCCGTCGTTGCAAGGCACTCTCACAGACACAAATTGCAACGCGGTGGTTGCAGGGGCGGTTCGGATGCGCTTAGAGGAAATGTCGCCGGACGAGCTGCGGCGCCTGATGGACAGTCCCCTTGCCGGCGACGCGCTTAAGGACCGCATCCAGCGCATGCTAGCCCTGCGTGAAAACTCGGCTCTGAGCAACAACAGAATCTTTATCCGCCCCACGGAGCCGGAAGCCGCCGAACAGCAGGCGGGGATCAACCTGCTGCTCTCGCGGGGCTGGAAGAAGTGGCGTGTGGGGCAGCGTGACGCGCGGGGGACGCAAGACCCTGGATTCCCCGACGTGACCGCGATACACCCCAAGCACGGCCTGCTCTTTTGGGAGGCCAAGGGAAAGGGCGGGCGCCAGAGCGAGGAACAGAAGGATTTCCAGCGCGCGTGCGAAGAAGCGGGCCTGCGGTATGTGTTAGGAGGATGCGAGACGATGCGGGCGGCACTCAACGAATTGGACGAATGACAATGACTACCAAGAAGAAAGAGCGCTTCATCAACCTGCGCGACGACGAGGTGCGAGCGGTGCTCGAGGGTGGGCCGGTGCAGATTCGCCGTCCCCTGAAGACTCAGCCCGTGCTGGATCGTCGGCTTTGGAAGATGCCGGCGCCGTTTGGCGCCGGATGGAGCGACGGGATTACCACCGTCCCATGCTTATCAGGACATACTTTGGCGACGCGTGGCCCGTACGGCGGCCCCGGCGACCGACTATACGTCCGTGAGGCGTGGACGGCGGACTGCGACATCACGGGATCGGCCTTCGGTGAGCCAAAATGGTGGCACGAGGTGCCGCGCACCTTCCGCGGCCTCAAGGCCGTGGACTACCTCCTGTATCGGGCGGACGGGGCAGTCTTGCACGCGCCCCGTCCGGACCCGGAAATCGGGTACATTGGCACTCCCGCCCAACGAGCGTCCGACTGGCGCCCGCAGGATGAAGACCGCACGGACCTGCGCTGGCAGCCGTCCACCCGCATGCCCCGCTGGGCCTCCCGCCTGACCGTGGAGAATGTGAAAACGCAACTGGAGCAAGCAGGGAAGGACGATCCGTGGGAGTGGGTCATCACCATCCAGTGTGTACACGACCAATGAGCACCAACCGCATTCAAGATTGCTGGGCGCTGTTCATCGAGGGACAGGCGGAGCCGTTTTGCACGGCCACGCCCATCGAGGCGGCAGTTACGCAGGCCAAGGCGGAGCGTAAGTCCACCGGGAAGAAGATCACGATCCGCCCCATGGGCGACTCCTTCAAGGCATCCCCATGACCCCGCGGCATTCGTGGCTGGAGTTGCACGGACGCTGGGCACAGGCGGACCACGTGCTGAAGGCCCGCGGTGAGCAGGCGTACCGGATGAAGCGCGCGCTACTGATGCCGCCCAAGCTGGACGGACGCACACAGCGCATGGTGAAGCGGATCGTGCGCAATGTGGAGTTGCTGACGCATTTACAGCGTACGCAATCGGTGGACTGGCTTCGTGGGGGGAATCCAATGGCTCGCTGGCAGATCGCGGATAGCATCCGTGCCTTGCGCCGTCACATCGCACGACCGGCGGATCACCCCCGTGGCGGCCTGTGGGGGCGCACCAGCGAGTTCAGCCCCCTCCTGCGCGCGTACCTGCGGGGGGAGACGACCGATGCCGAGTTTGAGACGCGGATGGGCTGGGCGCTGCGGCTACTGGAAAACGTACAGGAGACACAAGATGCAGGATGAGAAAAGCTTTACGGTGCTCGCTGTTCTTCAGAACCAGTGGTTCAACGACCCGGACCGTGTTCGCGAGATCGTCTCCGACATGACTCGTCGTGAGCGCCGCCGGTGGGACAGCGCCATGCTGTTTATGGGCTGTCTGTCCGGCCGTCGCCTGAAGCGCGCGTTTGGCGAGGATGCTGTGTACGAGTGGGAAACCACCAACGCCTCCGCGGAGATCGGTGGGCAGTCTGCGGCGCGGTTCCCGGCGGACCTCGACCACCTCCGCGCAGAGATCGAGGACGTGCAGCCGGATCTGATTCTCGCCTTCGGTAAAATCGCGGCCGTAGCTCTCCCGCGGGTCTGGAATGGCCCGCTCATTATCGGCCCGCATCCCGCAGCCCGCCCGCCGATTGATGCTCCGGCGGAGTTGGCGCGCATGGCGGGGGAGCTGGAGGCGTGGCGACTGAAAATGCACGAGGTAAACCGATGAAGGAAGATCTTGAATTCGCGCTGCGTCAGGAAAACGAGGCGCTACGCGCACAGGCGGAGAGCCTGCGCAGGTGGGTCAGCGATCTTCAGTCCGGCATGTACATCAACTGCGTGTACTGCGGGCATCGCTACGGACCTGCCGATTCGGTGCAACCCTCCATGCAGGAGATTCTGCACCAGCACGTCCGCGTGTGCCCCAAGCATCCACTCGCGCGAGCGCTGGAGGATATGGACACCATTCGACGGATGGTGGCAGAGGTGAACGGGGATGACCCGGAGACGTGGCCCAAGCACGGGAACGCGCCCCTCGCCATCGCGTCGTGGCTGGCCCTGTTAAAGATCGAGCGCGACAGAGCGGAGACGGGCGCGTGAGCAAGGGACTGGACCCCGCCCGCCTCGCCCGCAGCCTGACGGAAGCGCTCAACCGTCCGTGGGGGCAGAGCCCGCCCGGCGTACACGGCTGTGGGCACACGGAACATGTGCTACGCTGCGTCTACTGCGCGCTGGAGAACAGCCACCGCGCCACCAACCGCCGCATGCTGGACAAGCTGCTGGCTGGCGAGCGCGACCGCCTGCGGGACGAAGGCGCCGGAAACATCGCCGCCCGCCGTGCCCGTGCCCGCGGCAAGGCCCATGTCCTGCTCGTGGACCGCGTGCAGGACAGCCTGCACGCCGCGGGAGTGGTTGAGGTCGAGGTGGACCGCCGCGCCGTTCCTGTGGCCGTTTCGGCGTCCGGCATGTTCGGGCGGGAGCTGCGGGAGGACGAGGCGTGTGAGATCATCCAGGAGGCGCAGGAAGCATTGGACGCCACGCGCGAATATCAGACGCACGTGCTGTGGGACAGAGTGCCGCCAGTCCTCCGTGTCGCCGGGATACCGGATCAGGTGGGACTGCTGGGGATGTGAAACGCGCCTCTTGACTTCCGCTGCGTAGGAAGATATATTGGTTGTAGTGAGATCAACCAACCCACCAGCACAGGGCAGGCGGAGCATGAGCACGACGACGGCAGCGCGGACGGTGCGGAAGCAGGTGATGGAAGCAATCCGCGAAGCGGGGTTCGGCGGCCGGCGCTTCTTCTATCAGGCGGTTCTCAATCCGACGTGGGCGGATGAGGACGCGGAGGACTGCGTGGATATCCGTGCCCTTGACGAGGTCGTTGCCGAGGCCCGGCCGGGCGACGTGGTGGACGTGTACGTCTACACGCGGACGGACGAGGAGTGGGACCAGACCCTCGTGGACAACGTCACCGTCAAGGTGATGTAGTGACACTCCGGAGCCGGGCCATCCCGGCTCCGCGCCTCTCCACCCTTGCACTGACAGGTGGACCGACAATGAACGACGCGAATGCGGATCTGGAGCGAGAGATTCAGGCGAGGGTTGCCTACACGTTGAGGACGCGGCCTGAGTTTCAGGCGATGTCGCCGGAGGATGTCGGCGCGCTGGTGGGGACCAATATAGTGTTGTTGAAGCTCCACTCCGACTTTTCTGCGTCCACCAACACCGCCCGTGCTGTCTTGTCCAGCGTTATGCGGGACATGGGCGTTGAGTTGTGGCACCTGCTGTAGCTAATCCGGCAACGCGGCGGCGGCACCGCGGAACCAATCTGAGTGGGCTAGAACGGACGAGCCGATCCACAGTAGAAGCACCCGAAGCTACAGAGCGAGCCTAGATACTGGAGATACCCGTCTAGTATGAGCGAGCCCGAGCGAAAGGAGTCACCCGCTGAGAACGAGCGAGCCGTAAGCACCGAGCTATCCGTAATTTGCTAGCGAGTCGCTTTTACCATAGGCATCCGTATACAAAGAACGAGTCGTGCCGCCGAAGGTAACCTAAGCCTCCAAGCGAGCCGGAGCAGAACAGACGACCTTTGGGTTGGAACGTACAGCGGGCTACGTAGGGAATCCCTACGTAGCCCGCTGTTGCACCATCGAGCACCCCCACACGGATGTTGCGTACGATAGCCTTCTCCCCCGTGAGCCGCAAGAGGGCTTTAGTTGTCAATCGCGGCTAGGGCGCCCGCCTCTTCCATCTCGATCTCGCTGGCAAGCTCCGTGGCGTCGGGCAGCACACCGGAGGGACCGGGGCGCGACAGAGCGCGTTCCGTGGCAAGCTCCGCCTCTTCGGGTGTCGGTAGCGCGGACTCCCCGCTGAAGTTGCCGGCCTTGCGCTGGGCGGAAAAATATCTGCGCACGCCGCTGATGGCTTCCTCCATGAACGCGCGCTGTTCGTTGCGGATCATCCGCTCCACGTCGCGGGGGGTAGAGCCGGGGATGTTCCGTGCCTGCCAGCGCCGCGCCTCCGCGATGGACTGGTACTCGTCGCTCGTCACTACGTCCGCGAGCACGCCGCGCAGCATGGTGCCGAACGACTCACGGCGCCGATAGAACTCCTCCCGGTCCTCGCCGGGGTTGGGACGCAGGCGGGTGATCCCCACCTCCAGCCGCTCCAGCTCCCGGCGCACCTCGTCCTGCGTGCTGCGGTCCAGCTTGGAGTTGAACGGATCGAGGAAGTTGCCGGCGAAGCTGTCCTCCTTGGGCACCTTGTCGCCCAACGCGTCACGCCGCACGGGAAGGCCCCGTGACGCATAGGGGATGCGCGCCTGGATCGCGTCAGGCACGCGGCCTTGCAAGATCGAGCCCAGCCTGTCGCCGTCTCGCGTCTCCCGCACCACCGGGTCTACCATCGTTGCCCAGCGCGCGATTACCGGGGGGATGAAGCTGGCGGCCATGCGCTCCACCCACTTGGCCCCACCGCCGGCCGGATCGCGCCGCAGCTCCTCAATCTGCCGCGCCCCCGTAAACGCAGGCTGGTCCGCCATCGTGTTGAAGATGCCGCCCACAAGGCCGCCCACAAGGCCGCCGATGTTCTCCCCGCCCTCTCCCCGTGCCACGGCAGCCGCCTCCTGCGCTTCCTGCTCCGTGCCGCCCTGCGCCCGTGTGGCGAGATAAGCGTCACGCTGCGCGTTCTCCTTGGCCTGCGCCGCCTGCTGGGCGTAGGCGCCCACGACGAGCAACGGACCGAAGGGTGCCATCTTCTTCACGCTCCACCAGCGGTTGCCGATGCGGACGGAGTAGTCTTGCTTCCCGGTCGCCTCCCACCTCCCCGCCTCGCCCTGATCGGTGCCGGGGTAGCCCAGCGACACCATCCCGCGCTCCGACAGCCACCAACCCACCATCAGCGCGCCGATGCCGGCAGAGCCGCGGCCCATCTGGTCCACGGCGTAACGTTGGAGATCGGCGGCTTCGCTCACGTCTCCGTTGGTCGCCGCACGGAAGGCGCGGCGCAGGTTGGCGTAGCCCATCGCCAGACCGGCGCCGCCGTACTCTACCACCCGATGCGCGGCGTTGGATGGAACGCGGGTGAAGGGGAGCACAACGTCCGCCGCCAGCTCACCCACCGGGTTGTTCTGGCTCACCGCGCGCTTGGCCCCCGTGAGCAGCCGGGCCATGGGTGTGTTGTCCGCGAAGGTCGCCACCTCGGCGTCATGGAAGGCGCGCATCACGTTTTCGTCCGGCATCCGGGGCAGGGTGCGGATGACGAAGTCCTCCAGCTCCACGCCAGACAACCCCTCCCGTACGCCCAGTAGCCGCGCCTGCTCCCGCAACGACCGCTCAAAGGCCAGCCGCTTGAAGGGACGATCGGTCGCCTGCGTGAGCCGGAACACCGTCTTGGTGATGGCGTTCAACAGGGGCGTATCGTACTGCGTCTCCCCCTGATACATGTCCAGCGCGCGGTTGCCCTGGAATGTGTCGATCCCCTGCATGGCGAGTTTCACGTCCCGCGGCGTCTTCTGCACCGCCTCCCACGACGCGCGCCCAAGGTCGCTGCTGTCGAACATCCGCGTACGGATGCCCGTACGCCGCGCCGCCAGTCGGTCGATGCCGGAGGCGATGGGGTGTTTGGCGATCTCCGCTCCCGCCATGATGGAGTTGGACACCACGTCCGCCAGCCGGGACGCCGGGTTCGCGAGGAGCATCGACTTCCACAGGGTAGTGACCTTGCGGACGTTGGTGCTTCTCTCCAGCCCGGAGACGTAGTTAGCCATCTCCAGCGTGCAGTTCGTTGCCTGCGCCATTGCGTTACGCTAAGGAAGAAGTTATCTTGCTGGTGTCGGAGACAAAGCCCTTCAGTGGTTGCCGAGCCGGGGCCGTGAAGACCCGTGCACGGGCGGGTTCGATTCCCGCAGGGGCTATCCGCAAGACTCGATGATCTCACGGATGCGGGCGCCGTGGACCGCTTCCTGAAACTCCAGCCCGCGAGCCTTCAGGGCCGCCGCCGCGCGCTCTCGCCACACCACCGGGTCCATCGTCTGGTTCGCCAGAATCTTCAGCGCGTTGAGGTTGCGGCCGGCGTCGGAGCGCTCACGGATGAAGCGGGACAGCAGCAGCGTGTTCTGCGCCTCAGCCTGTTCGATCCCCTGCCGGAGCAACTGCCGCTCCAACGACGCCTCCGCCGTCTCCAGACCGTCCATCTGCGCCAGCCGCAGCGAGGACCGTTCGATCCCCTCCACGTTCTCGCGCACCTGATTCCGCACGGCCAGCAGTTCCGCCGCCGTCAGGCCGCGGGTTGACTTGGCGAGCGCGGACACGTCCGTGGGCTGCATCCCCAGCTCGCGCGCCACCTGCTTCGTCTCCTCCCACGTAACACGCTGCTTGGGGTCCAGTCCTTCCGCCTCCACGATGCGGCGCACGTGGTCCGCCAACCGCCGCTCCCCGGTCGGGTCCAGCCCGAAGGAAGACAGGTTGGCGTAGCGGCCGGCGTCCAGCACCGGGTTGGCACGGGAAGGTAGGGGATCAAATCCCTCCAGCTCCAGCCCGCCAATGAGCCGCGAGTACACCCGCTCCACGCCGGGGGTGGCATCGTCGGCAGCGGCCTCCAGTTCATCAATGATGCGACGGCGTACATGCTCGTTCCCGGCCCGGTAGGCGTCGGTGATGGCGGACTGCTCCGGCGCGGTGAGCGTGCGTGTCACGCGCTGGCGTACGGGCTTCAACGGCCCCTCCGCCAGCAGCGCCACGTCCCGGTCCGCGATCTGCTGCGGCGTCAGGGTGCGGCGGGCGGCACGCTCTCCCACCTCGCCACGCATGGCGGCGGCCACGTCGGGCACCAGCCGTTCGTAGCGCTTGGCCAGTTGCTCCAGTTGTCCATCCGTGAACTGCGACAGCGCCACCCGCGCAGTGCCGCGGCGGATTGCGTTGCGCATCTTGCGGCCAGACGTGCGCAGATAGCCCACTCTCACCCCCAGCGCACCGGCAGACCCCGCCAGCGCCCCGTAGAGGGGATGATCCGGCTCCATCGCCAACCCCAGCCCCGCACCGGCCGCCGCCTGCCCGGCCTGCGTCTTCAGCGCATCCAGGATGGGGCCGGGGAAGCTGTAGAGCGCCTGCCCCTGACGTTGCACCGTCTCCCGGAGCGCGGGAGTGATGCGGATGGACAGGTTAGTGCCGCCTGCCCCCTCGTCCAGAACGCGCTGCACGGGGTTAGAGCCCAGCAGGTATTCCATCTCCGTGCGAAACCCGTCAGACCCCGTTTCCATTAGGTGCACAAGTGCGTGCGCGCGCTGTTGCGGGTTGGCGGTGGCGTTCATCACGTGCAGGATGTCCGCGCGATAGTAGGGCTCCGCTCGCTCCGCCATATCGCGCATGACGTTATCGGTCAACTCCGGACCCACCCACTCCGTCCGGTACATCTCGTTTTCCATCCCCGGCAGACGGATGGGTTCCACCTCCACGCCGAGCTTCTTCCCGTACTTGGCGAGCCAGCGAGGGATGATCTTGTCGTAGAACTCACGCATCCCCTCCAGATTCTTCGGGTCGTTGGACACCACCTTCCAAATCTGGTCGCCGGTGCTCCACGCTACACGGTCGTAGCCACCTTCCACCGCCTCATCTACGGCGCGCTTCAGGGTGAGGCCCAGCCACTCGTCCGTGTTCTTGAACGGGGCGTTGGGGACACCTCGCGTCTCGACTTCACGAATGGCGGCGCTTTCCGCCGCCTCACGAGTCCAATAAGCGGAAATCTCACTACCGTCTGGAGCCAATACTGACCATTGGCTCCCGTTCTGTTCAACCTTGTAGGGTTGGTTTGTATAGCCATGCTCCCGCCCCGTCTGATGCCAGTCGCTCTGTGCCTCCTGCATGAAAAGCACACGCTCACCATCGGGCAGGGTGCGATCGTCCAAGCGGATGTGGGCCATCGTGTTGGGCTCATCCCAATGCGGACCGCGATAGATAGAGTTGCCCCGCTCCGCGTTGAACTTGTCCAGTGCCTCCCGTAGTGCCGCCTCGCGATTCTGGTTCGCACTCAGGCGACGACCGTTGGCGTCACGCACGGACCACAGGCTACCATCCTGCTCCATTCGCCAGTCGTCGGGGGCGGAGCGCAGGCGGTCGTTGTCCAGCGTCAGCAGCACTTCGCGGTACGTCCCCGGCTCACCTCCGGCGACTTGGTAGCCCGCGTAGCGGCCCTTGGTAGCTTCCTGCGCTTCTCGTAGAACTTCGTCGTGCCGCTGGATTACCGACTCTGCGCCTTTGAACTCATCCATCAATCGGTATATCGCGCTGCGCTCCTGGACAGGCACGTCGCGAAAGTGCGCGCTGGCGTCGATGGCAGCGCTACCCCATTGCCGGATTTCGCTGATGGCGCTGGCTTCCGCCCACGGCTCGATGGAGGTAGCACGCAATGCGGCAAGCAACTGCTGCTCGATCCCCTTGCTCGCCTCCACCGCTACCGAATAGGAGTCATGCAGTTCTTTCAGGCGAGCCCTATTCCCTCGCGTTGCGCCGTAGCCTACCTCGCCCACCCGTACGCGGTTCTGCGCAAGATACTGCCCCAACTCCGCGCGCGTGACCTTTTGGTTGCCGCGCTCGCGGAGCCATGCGTCTACGCCGGTCCACTCGCGCTCCCCCTTCGCGATGCCGGCCGGATGGCCATCCAGGTAGCGGAGCCACTGCGAGGCGGGCGCGGCGTTCTGGCCGCTCCGCACCGCGTTCTCCAGCCGCGAGTAAAAGCGTGGGGCGCCAGCACTGGTGCGCAGGGTGGAGATGTCCCCCACGGCACCGATCCGGTTGCCGGCGTGCCGTGCCACGCTGCGTGCAATCGCAGGCCCCGCCGCTCCCACGCCAGCGCCGATTGCAGCGCCACGCAGGGGGTCTTCGCGGTCGATGGCCGCCCCTGCCAGCGCCCCGGCTCCGGTGCGAGCTACAGCGCCGAGCAGGCGAGGGTCGGCGGCGCCTGCGATATCGGGATTGCGGGGATCGAAATTCCCACTGTTGCCAATAGCAGATTTGATCTGTTCCGGATGGAGGGGGATATAAACATCTCCTTCATCACCGGTGTTGCGGATAACTACACCATCGTAGTTCCCGCTCCTAATGGCATCCCGGAAAGGTTTGCCCTCTGGCCCAAATTGGTATTCGCCCGCGTAATTGCCCTTGGCATCGATGACGTACGGCTTTTGGATGGACAGGTACACAGGATACACTGAAGGGCCATGTCCTCCCCTTGAATTCACACCCTGCGCAAATTGGTTGGCTACATCCTTCGAGGAGGAAAAGAAGCCGGCGATATCTACGTCGGGCTCATCCCCATTGTATGCAGGGAACCCCCCGAATTCGCGGCGATTGATAGAAGACATGGGCTCTTGACGCTGATCCGGCGGCCACATCCCCTTATAAACCACCAACGGTTCTCCGCTATCGTCCACAATCTTGCTGTTGCCGAACCATCGGTTGAACTGAGGCGTACGCGTTTGTGGCTCGCCCTGACTGGGCGCGGAGGCGTTGCGCGACGTTTCAAAATCACCCGCGGCGCCGGTCGAGGCGGTGGACGCCGGGTGAATAAACTCCGCAGGGATTTCCCCTTCGACGTACGGATATCCCTCTGCATTCACTCCGCCGAAAAGCCCGCTGTTTTCGGGAATCTCCACGCGCAGCAGTTGTCCGCCGTACTCCTTCTGGAAGTCGGCGGCCTCTGGGAGATTGTCGTGTAGTGCGATGCGGGTTCCGTCCTCATACCCTCCATCCGCGAAGTCGAAATCCCACTTCCATTCGGGCTCAACCCCCTGTTCGCGCAACCTGAAGAACGACTTCAGAGGGTCACCAGCTCGGTACCCCTCCGGGGCTACGTGATAGTAAACGCCCGGATTCTCGGTCGGGTCGGAGCCTCGACGCTTCCCCGTCCAGATGGGGACGGGGGGCTCCTGCCCCTCCAGCCGAGACAAGTCGCCCACCGCCCCGTACTGGTTCTGAAGCGGGCGCACAGCGACACGGCCGGCGTCCATCAGTGCCTCGGTATCCGGCAGGCGCAGCGGGTCCACCTGCCGATCCGGCCCCAGCGCCAGCGGGAACCCGGTGCGGTTGCGCTGCGTGGTCGCCGGAGTCGCTGTCGCCATCTCGTCCGGATTCGTACGGACGAATCCGGCTTCGGTACGTGGGCGGCTTCGCAGGTCCTCCGCCAGCTCCATCCCGGCACGCCTGCGCGCGGCAAAATTCGCGTCCGCGTTGATGGCACCGCGCATGGACGCGGCACCGAGGCCAGCCCCGGCCAGCGCCCCCAGCGCCGCGCCGCGAGCAGGATTCTCCGGGTCTAGCGTTCCACCTGCCGCGCCGCCGACAACCGCCCCAGTTCCGGTGCGGGCGACGAGGTTCAACAGGTCAGGCGTGGCGGCGCCGGTGATGTTCGGATTGCTGGGGTCGAACGCGCCACTGTTACCGGTGGCGGATTTGATTTGCGTAGGATGGAAGGCGATAAACGAATTTGCAAATCCTTCGGCTTCATTTTTGTAGATTATGCCATCGTAGCCGTGTCGCTCCAGCAGATCGCGGACGGGTCGCGACCATTCATAGTGAGCCCTTCGTTGAAGAACCTGATCGTCATCCTGTTCCAGATTTTTGCGCAGTCGCTTCCCGAGTATGTCAATTTGCCTTTGCGCTTCAACGACTTCGGCGGTTGGTAGTTTTGCGCGTACCTGAGCTGTGCCAAGTACACGCGATGGCGTCCATACTCCCATATCCGGCATCTGCAGGGGATTGCGAATGCTGAGGAATACGGGCATTTCTTTGCCCATCATTTCAGCAGCAGCAGCGTCTCCAAAGTGAAACCCAAACTCTCCTGCTTCAAAAGTGTCAAAATCCTCTACGGTGCCATGATACACCACCAGCGGCTGTCCCTGCTTGTCTCGCACCTTGCTGTCCCCGAACCAGCGCCGAAATTCCGGCGTGTCCGTCTGCGCCAGCCTGTCGATGCCTGCGCGGTCGCCTACTGCCCCTACCCGGTTGCCCAGCAAGCGCTGGGCGGGAGACACGGCGTCCGGCATCGCGGAGATGACGGAGCCGTCTTCCATGCGCACGCGCACGCGGCCGAAGGTGTTGCCTGCCACGGTGCCGCTTACGGGGCCACCCTCCGTCTGCACTACCACGGGCTTGCCCACGTAGTTGCTTGCTTCCCGGCGGGCCTCGGCCGCGCGCTCCCGGTCGGTAAGTTGCCCGGTTTCGCGACGACGTTCGGCGGCGCGCTGCATCCCCAGCGCCTTCAGACGCTTGTCGGCATCCTCACGGGAGAGCGTGCCAGCGCGCACCTGACCGTTGATCGACGCACGGCGGGCGCGGTACGCGTCCTCTGCCGCTTGGTCGATCTGCCCGGCAGGCGCGGGTGCCACGTCGGGGACGGGTGCCGCTGCGGTTGTGGCGGGCGATTCGCTCCGCGCTACTGGTGCCACGTCAGGCGCGACGGGGGCGCTTTCCGGAAGCGCACGCACCCACGCGTCGAGATCGACTTCATTACCGGCGTTGGATAGAGACGCCGCGCTTTCTTCGGGCTCTGGCAAGCCGCGCGCTTTCCTCCATGCACGGTATTGAAGCTCTGCCACACCGCCCGGCTCATATGCCGGTGAATTTCTGTAACTTTGCCACTGCTCTTCCATCCGTGCACGCCTCGCTGCCTCAAAGCGAGCGCCATACAGCGGGTCTACCTCACGTATCGCGTCCGCCTCGCCCTTGCGACTACCGGAAAGGGACGCGGCTTCGGCCCTGGATAGCCAGCGGCCAGATGTCGAGGTAAACCCCGCCTCAATGCCCAAGGATGGATCGGGCATTCCTCCTGCGTGTTCATAGGCATCAATCACCGATTCATCAACTCCATCATCCAGCATCGCATTAAGGGCCATCCCATGATTCTCGCCTTCGTATACCTTGCCGCCATAACGGATACTGGCGGCACGCACCCGCTCTCCGCTGCCCGCCGGCGCACGACGCCTCGCCGCGTCTGTCTCCAGTTGACGCAGCCACGTAGGCACCACCTCAGCGCCTTCCTGCGGCCTGTCGATGTTCAGATCGGGCGCAAGAAGCCCGCTTTCCCGGCCGGGGCGCGGGCGCACGATCTCGTCCATCCGGTCCGCCGCTACGTCCGCCGTGCCCTCTCCGCGCCGGACACGCCGCGACGACGGACGGACGAAGAGCTCTTCCGATGCAGTCATGCGGCCACCGCCGGGGCGCAGCAAGCCACCCGCGACACCGCCGGCCAGCGCGCCGATGGCGAGGTTGGCGCCGCGGCTCTCTCCGTCCTCGTAGTCGTACGCCAGATCGTACGGCAGGCCCTCCGCCACGCCGCGGGCCACGTCCCCTAGCCGAGTACGTGCGCCGGTGGTCCCGAAGCTCTCCAGCGCCGCACGCATGGCCGTGCCCTCCGGGGCGATCCGCGCGCTGCGGGCCAGCAGGGCGTTTTGCGCGCCGATGGGCACGGAGGCGCCGAGGATGGCCCCTGCGATACCGGAGGCGCGATCCCCACCCGTTGCAGCCTCCCGGCGGAGCGTTTCGCGTTCACGGAAATCCTCCGCCGTGGAAACCGGAGACAGCGCCCCCAGCAATTCGTCGCGATACCCCAGCGTGAGCGTCTGCGCGCCGCCAGCCCCGGCGTAGTCCAGCGCCCGGACCACGGCAGGGCGCTCCTGGAGACGGCGCCGCTCGCGGCTGCGCTCCTCGTCCAGCGCCCGCTGCGTGCGGTTGCGGGTGTCCGGGCCGATGGTCCCCGTGCGGGAGGGATCGGGGCGGCCCGGAACGCGGGATGGGCGGCGACTCTGCGGCGTACTGGCGGCGTCGGCGGCTACAGGCTGCGCCGTCTCGGACGCGTCCCGTAGCGCGGCGTAAGGATCGAAGTAGCGGCGCGGAAAGTTGGCAGGAGGAGCCTGCACGCCCGCGGCGCGGAGGGCGGCGCCCTGACGCATGAGCGGGCTGGAGCCAACGTCCGTGCCGGCGGGCAGGTCTTGGGCCGGTTCCGGCGTGAACGTGTCCTGTAGCCACTGGCGTACGCCGCGCCGCCGCCTGCGCCTGCGGGGAGGCGTAGTGGCGGTGTCAGGTTGCGGCTGGTTGGCGCCGGCCCGCTCTGCGTCGGCCCGCAGCGAGTCCAGCCAGCCAGTTACCTCGTCCTCACGCTTCGACATTCAATCACCGTGGGAATTGCGCCAGATTCGCTTCGGGAAGGATCTGCATGATTTCCGCGTCGGATCGCCCCAACTGCCGCAGGCGGGCCACGGACTGCTCCATGTTCATGCCGGACTGCATGATGTAGGTGCGAGCCTGTTGTGCGTCCCGGCGCGGGAGCGGCCCGTCGCCTACGGGAATCTGCCCGGCCGTGGCTCCGTTCGCCTGCGCGGTTGTCCTGTTGCCCTGCGTACGGTTCGGCCGCTGTGACGCCCCTGCGCTGGGGCGCGCCTCAGTCCTGTACGACCCGTCCGGGCGCAGCACTCCGCTGTCGATGTAGCGCTTCTGCAAATCGTTCAACTGCTCCTGTGCGATGGCGCGGATCTCGCCTTCGGTGAGGCGGACGCCTTCCGTGCGCGCCCAATCCCGCAGCCTGCCGCGCACGTAGTCCAGTGGCCGCGTGGGCTGCCCGTTGGACATCGTGGGGGCCGCGCCGCCGTGGTCGCCCGGCCAGTTCAGGATCTCGTAGGCGAAGGACGCCGCGATCCCTTCGGCGGTGTCGCGGGCACGGTCCACGGTGAGCCCGCCGCCCGTGCCCTCCTCCCGGCGTCTCTCTGCGCGTTCGCGGGCGTCCCTCGCTTCCCTGCGCCCCTCTTCCCGACGGGAGAACTCGTCCGTCAGCTCCAGCTCCGCGCGCTTCTCGGTGAGCGCCTGCCGCGGCGTGGACGGGATGTTGAGCCCCAGCGCCGCCTGCGTGCCGTAACGGGTCGCCGCGGACTCGTCGTGCCCAGCGGCCAGCGCCGCCCGGTACGCCTGCTGGAAGCGGTCCCGCTCCTCCGCCTGCTCCCGCTGGCGCCGTACGTCCTCCGTCATCTGTGTGTTGCGGAAGGCGCGGCTCTGCGTGGGGTCCACCAGCAGGTTGCCGACGCGCCGTACGCCGGGGCGAAGGTGCTGCTCCATGTACGGACGCGTGTTTTCGATGGCGCCGCGCGCATCCGCCAGCAGCGCCCCCGCCGTGCCCGTGGGGGCCGCGCTCATCGGACCAGCCGGCGCCGGCATGGCCCCGCCGGTGATGGCCGCCAGCGGACCAGCCCGCCGCTGGCTGACCGTAGGCACGCTGTCGTAGCCCAGCTCCTCCGGGATCACCCCCAGCTCGTCGTCCTCCAGCGCCATCCGACGCGCGCGGTCTTCCGCGGCGATGCGGTCCGTCTCCGCCTGCCGTGCCATCAGGGCGGCGCTGCGCTGCTGCTCCTGCTGCATGGCGGCCCGCTGCGCACGCCCCTGCCGGAAGCGGTCGTATCCCTGCACCACGCCGGAGGAGAGGGCGCCCGCGAAGTCGTCCCAGCCGGGGCTGATGGGGGCGCGGTACATCAGGGCATCCCCTTGCCGGCGCCGCCCGCCATGCTACCCGCGAGCTGGCCAAATCCGCCCGCGAGCTGGCCCCACGCCCGGCGGCGGCTCGCGTCGTTTTCGAGGCGCTGCGCCTCCAGCGTGTTGGCCCGCCCGGTGATGGCGTCAAGATAACTGCTGTTCAGCCCGGACGCATAGTCGCCGCGCATCCCCAGCAGGTTCATGCGGGCGCTGGCGAGGTTGTCCGCGCCCTGCTGGCGAATGCGCGCGCGATCCTGCTGCCCCTGCCGGATCGTCTGCTGCGCGTCCCGCAGCCCGAACCCGCTGTACGATGGCGTACGCCCCTGCCCCACCATGCGCCCCAGCCCGGACGCGTAGGTGCGGGCGAAGTCGTCATCGAAGGCGTCCAGGTTCGCTTCGGTGGACCGCGCGAAGTAGGGCTCCGGGTCGAACGCCTCCAGATCGCGCTCGAAGCGTCCGCCCATTCCGTTCGCGCGCTGCCCCAGCCCGTAAACGGTGGTGTCGTACATATTGCGGTAACGGCGCTCCTCCGCGCTTGGCCTGTTGCCACCGCTGAGGGCACCGTAGAGGGCGCTGCCCACGGAGATGGCAGCAGGGATTGCAGCGAGAGGGAAAGGCATCGGGTGTCCCCTGTGTGAGATTGCCGGCGATACGCGCAGAACGATGGCGGCCTGTGTGTATTTGGTCGATATCGCCGCCCTTGCGCTACGTATGTATGCGAATTAGATTGCGCTGAGATGCAGGTGGCCAAGGCAGGACACACGCCGCACACGCGAGGAAGGAATGTCAAGTTTGGCGACATGGAACACGGGTGAGGGTCAACTTACGGACGCGACAGGGAATGGCAGGCGCGAAACGACAGACCGTAGATTTACCAGCGCCAGATTCGGCCTTAACCATGGCGCGTTTGTAAACCTCTACAACCCCAATAACCCACAGCGTGACGCCGATGTTGCTGCTGAGATCGCGAGGGTGCGCGAAAGGATGGGTGTTTGATGCCTGAGAACCAGAAGCGACACTTCATCGTCACGCCGGTCAACGATTTCCACTTCGGCTGGACGGCGTACGTGCTGGGCCTGCCGCGCCCGGTGGGAGGGGCGGCGAGAGAGGGATGGGATGTAGCAGCACAGTGGCCGTGGACGAATACCATGCATCATGTTGCCATGCCCAAAAATGGACCATTCGCTGTTCAGATCGTGGAGTCGGACGATGCCGATTCCTGACGGTACTCACGTAATCGCGCGCTTTGGAGAACTTTCCGCCAAACTGGACTTCAAGGTCGTTCTGGTTTGCGGCCAGAACGCCACGCACTATGATGTGATGACGGAGGACGGGGAGCATTTCGCGGTGCCGTGGCGGAAATTGGAGGCGGACAACCCCGGCGCGGTGCAGGGCACGTCATGAAACCCCACCTGTGCGCCAACTGCAACAAGCACAAGGCGCTGTTCTGCACCAGTAAGGACAGGCGCCGCCGGGCGAAGCGGGACCACGAACTCTGCCAACGCTGCTGGCGTGCGGCGGCGAACCGGCTCAGTGCAGCGATACTGGTACTCGGTGTGATGCTCTAAGCCGGAATCCTGACCTCTCCTGTCTCCTCCACCTCAACCCACGCCGCGTCCACGGCCACGTCGCTGCCGGGCCATTCCAGCTCCAGTTGGAAGTTGGTGCCGGAGGGCACGTCCTTCCCCACCTCCACCAAGCCGCGGAAGCGGGGTACGGCGAATGCGACCTCGTAGGTGCGGCGGACGCGGGAGGGCGGGTTGCCCGGATCGGTGACGGGCTCCAAGGAAAGCTGAATCGTGTCCTCCGTCACCTCCGCGTCGTCCACGATGGCGCGCACGGTCAGGTCCACGCTGTCCGCGGCCATGGGATCGGACGCCTCCACCCGGTGCGCCAGCGTCAGGTACACGGCAAACCACATGCGCTCGTCGGTGTCGTCGGGCACTACAGGATTGGAGCGGACACGGGCCGTGTACTCCTCGCCAGCGTCCGTGTAGCCTTCACCGCAGGCGAGAACGCCATCGTCCTCCGCCTGCCCGAAGAAAAGACCGGGGATGCTCATGGCCGCCTCCGGGCGGTAAGTGCCTCCGCAGGCTTGGGGACGCGGCGCGGCTCATACGTCTCCGGATCATAGTACAACCGGTCGTAAATCTCGAACGGCTGTCCCACGACCTTATCCGCCAGCGGCACGCGGTCCAGATCGTAGCGGTCATAGAGGGAGATGTACGTCCCCTCCTCGTCCTCGCCGTGGTCCAGCGTGAAATTGGCGAGCAGTCCGGTGGACTGATTGACGCCCTGTTCAAAAATGTCGTCTCCCGCGATACGCACCGGCCCAGCTTCGGTCGCGTCTAGCATCATGCGTACCGCCCGGCGGGCAGGGTCGGCAATACTCGGGCGCGGGCGGATGTAGTGCATGCCCCGATCCTGCTCGCCGTAGCTTCCCGTAAGCGGAATGGACGCAGTGGAGAGCATGGCGTCCCATATGCGGGGAGCGCGTACGTACACACCCTTCTCCCGTGCATTGGTCGGGTTGTACGGGCTGGGCTCCAGCGAGCGGTTCGGCTGCGGCAGCCCCAAGTAGCGGGCGAATCCATCGATGGATTCCTTGTTTACAGGATCGATGGGAGAATTCTGCCACTCGTTGAACCCGATGTTGTCCGCCACCCGCCCGAGGGCGCGCTTGGCGGGGCGGTTGCCGTAATAGTCCCCGTCCGTCGCGTCGATGTTGTTGAATATGCGCTCTGCCGCGCGCTGGGGTAGCGGACCACCGACGCTGCTGATGGCGCCGAGCTGGAACGGGTTGTCCCGGCCACCCTCCAGCGAGGGGTGCATCTCCTTCGGCCGTGGCTCGTTGGTGGAGAGCACGCGGGTGATGGCGTCCGCCAGACTGCGGCGGCGGGGTGGATTCTTGTCGGATCTGACGGGTGGCTTCATGGACCTTGCGTTCTCCTGTAGGACAAGTTAGTTTGATTCGCGGGTGGGGCTTCAGCATGCACGAAGGCGACCTAAAACGCCGTATGGGGCATGGCGCAGTTTGGTGAACTGGACGCGGGACGCCGGAAGGTGCCCAAAACAACATCACCACACCTCAATTATTCTGTCGCCGGTCTGTCGTAAAGCAGCTTCGGCTGCTCCCCAAGCCAGCCTGCGTTCCATTGGTGGCGCAAGGGAGCGCTTCTCACGGGAGCGTTCGGTTGACGGGCCGGCGACATCATTTTATCATACACCTCAACCGTGGGTCGCCACGCTACCCTGTGCAGGCGACATCTGGCCCAGCGCTCTATACAACGCGGCTGAACGAGGTGTGAAAGCACCGAAACGGGGGACTACTGTCTCTCGTCCCGCGGAGTGGCCCCTGCTGGGGAATAACTGGCCACCAGGGGTAGCACACTCACCCCACCAACAGAAAATTGTTGGTGGGGTGAGTGTTTACGGGCAACTGTTGAACGCCGTCTCGTCCACGGCGATCCGCACCGCGACGCTGGGCAGCACCGCCCACTCCCCGTTGTCCGTGACCGTGAACGCCGTCTGGTTGTGCCGCGCGCGGACGTCGAATTCCGCCATGATCTCCGATCCATCCTCGCTCATGGCGCTGTCCTTCTGCACCGTGTGGCTGACGGTGACGGCATCCGCCGCTGTGGTGCCGCGCGTGGCGTACACGGACGCGCAAAGGTACTGGTCCTCCACCGTCGTGGTCGCCCCCGAATTTGGCGCGTCCCACTGGAGGGTGTAGATGTAGTAGTCCGCCGGATACGTGGGGCTGGCGATGATCTGTTCCAGCCCGGTCGGTGCGTTGGGGCCGATCCAGCGTGCGTAGCCGGAGGACGCCGGCCCGGTGGTCAGGTCGGGGTAGCGGTGGCGCACGAAGTAGTATACGGTCGTCTCGCCCGTGCCCGGTGCGTCGTCGTTGTAGGTGCCGCTGGAGCCGGACGCGGTGTGGATGAGCGTGGCGGTGCCCGCGTCGTTGGTCGTGTTGCGGAGGATCTGCACGACGAAGGCGCCCGCGTACGTCACCGCCACGCGCTCCACGCTCATGCTCTGGCGGCTCCAGACCAGCGAAGTGATGCTGGGGGCCGGGGTGGCAACCGTGAACGCGCCCTGCGACACGGCCGGCCACGTGTCCGGCGCGCCGGTGTAGTCGTACGTGGGCTGCCCCGTCACGGTCCCGGCGGCGGAGTACAGGCCGTCGCGCTTGTAGCGGATCGCCAGCTCGTAATCCCCGGCGTACAGCCCATCCACCGTGACCTCCGGCGCGAGCGAGATGGACGCGGTGGCGGTAGGCGAGGCACCCCACGCGTCCCCGTCCCGCCGCAGCCACACTTCCACCGTCTCGTCTCCCTCCGGGCTCACGTCGTCCCACGCAATCGTGTAGGAGTCGGTGTCCTCGGCGGTGGCGCTCACGAAGTCCGGATAGCCGCGGCTCGCGCCCTCGTACCCGGTGCGGGCGTAGAGGATGGCGCCACAGTGCACCGGCGTGGCGAGTCGGGCGTAACTCCACTGCTGGTACTCCAGCGTGTAGGAATAGGCGTTGGCGCCGAAGACGAAATGCACCACGCGCTCGCGGGGCTGGTACACGGCGAACCCATCGTCCAGCAACCCCGCGGCGGCGATGTCGAACGGCGTGGGCCACGGATACAGCCCCAGCGGCCATGCGATGTTCTGCGACACCCCGCCGCGGCTCTCGCGCGGTCCCTCCAACGACCAGAACCAGTCCGTCGCCCCGTCCGTCACCACCAGCCGGGGCGCTGCCAGCCCGTGCAGCGCCTCCACCTGCGACGGACCGCCGAAGTTGTCAAAGTTGTCGCCAGTGACGACGAACGTCTCCGTCTGCTTGCGCGCCAGCAGCGCCCCGCCCAGCCCCACCTGCGACGGCAGGCAGGCGAGCACCGCGTCCCCCGCCTGCCCCGCCTTCAGCCATGCGTCTTCCTGGAAGGTGAGCGGGTCCGCGATGTCGGAGATGCGGATCATGTGGGGATCGTCCACCAGATTGGTGCCGAAACCCCAACCGACGAGGTAGTCCAGCCACGCACACACCCCGCGGAAGCGCAGGTAGTTGCCCGTCTCCCCCGCCCACGCCGCGCTGAGGGGCACGACGGTACCCGCGTCCAGGTCCACGACGACCGTGGGCGCCCGGCGGTCCACGCTGGGCTCATCATGGGCAAGGATGACGTAGGGGCCACTCTGCGTGGCGATGACGCGGGCCTTCTCCACCGACTCGCACGGATCTACCCACGTCGCGAGCAGCGCCGCGTCGCGCCCGCTACCTGTGCCGGCCCACACCTCCAGCCGGTGATCGCTCTGTCCCGGCGTCCCGAAGGCCGCCACGAAGACGCTACGGAGCGTGCTGCGATCGGGGTGCATGCCGGCCACGTAGGTGCAGCCGCCTAGGTTGCTGCGCAGCTCTCCCATCCCCTTGCGCGGCGCCACCCGGCCCCGGAGCAGGACGACGTTGTCCGCCACCTCCAGGGTCGCAGGCGTAACCGCGCTGGAACCGGACTGGCGGTCTACGCCGCCGCCAAAGACGATGGGGAGCGCGGCGCGGCTCATGAGGTGTGATTCTCCTTGGAGACGACGGCGTAGGTGTCGAAGTTGATCGCCAGATCAGTCCGCCCGCCCAAGGCCAGCGCTCCCGCCCGCAGCATGCGTTGGGCGGCGCGGTCGCGGGCCTGTGTGGCTTCCGCCAGTTCCGCCTGCGCCTGTTCGTACTCACGCACGAAGGGGGCAAGCAGCGCAATCTGCTCCGGCGTCAACTGTGTGGTGTCGTCGCTCATGGATCAGTTGATGACTCCGAAGACCATGCCCGCCCACTCCACCTGCTGCGTGGTGCCGGCCTGGATGTAGAGCCCCACCTTGCCGGCGCCGTTCGGCTCCAGCGTAGCGACGGCGCCCAGCAGCGGAGAGAGCAGCGGGGCCAGCACTCCGCCCAGCAGCGTAAGCACCGCGTCCACCACGGGCGTTCCCGTGGGGTTGGAAACCGAAGCCATGCGCTGGATGCCCGCCCCGGCACCGCTGGACATGATCCGGCCGTCCACGATCATCGTGAGCGTGGCGTGCGAGCCGGTGGGCACCTCCACGTCGCAGATCCACGTCTTGGTGTTGCTGGACGTGATGACAACGCCGGACGCGAAGCCGCCGGGAGAAAAGGATCGCTGACTCATGCTGCCTTGGTGGTGAGGATGTACGGACGCGGCCCCAGCTCATTGGCGAGGCAGTTGATACAGAAGGCGAGATAGCCGTAGGTGGCGTGCTCCCACTCCAACATATAGTCCGTATCGCACACGGGACAGTGGGGCTCGGCGGTCCCGAAGGTGGTCACGGTGCCACTCGGCCCCCGCCACTTCCCCGCGCCGGCCTGTGCGTACAGGATGCCGCCGGAACTGGGGTTGGTGGTGGGGACGGTCCCCGCGTTGCCCACGAACGCCACCTTTACCCCGCCGCCGTAGGAGCCGGTGCCGAACAGGGATAGATTGCCCTGATTGGTGATGCGCATCTGTTCGGACAGCGTGCCGGCCAGCATCGTCCAGAACGTCATGTGGCCGTCGTCCTCGCCGGTGTCCACGTTGACGAACCCGATGCGGGCGATCTCTCGCGGCGTGGCGGAGCCGGCCCACTGCGACACCGTCCCCACCTGCGTGTCCGAGGGGATGGAGTCGGAGTCGTAGGCAAGCTGTAGCGACGGGATGCTGGACGAGTTGCGGTAGACGGTGAGCGCGCGCACGCTGCCGCCGAGATTCTGGCTCGTACCCCCAAGACTCACCCCGGCGCTGTTCCACGCTCCAGCCGTAGTACCTGGTAGGCGCGCATACGCGAGATTGCCGCTGGACAAATCACCCGCGCTGCGGGTGGCGAGATCGGCCAGACTGCTCCCCGTCTTGCTGATTTTCGCCCACGCAATCGCCGCCGATGCGTCGATGTTGGCGTTGGCGACGAGCCCCCACGAAGGCGTACCCCCACTGACCCGCAGTACGTCGTTTTCGCTGCCGGCCGTCAGGTCGCTTACGTCCATCGTGCCGGTGTGGTTGGCACGGTCCAGATAATGGGTGCCGTGCTGACCGTCCAGCTTGTCCGCGTCGAAGTTGGTGTTGAGTCCCGACGACGACGGGATGTTGCCCAACGGCACTTCCCCGAAGCTCAAACCCACGAATTCCATCGGCCCAAAAGCCCGCAGCCCCGCCACCAGCGCTCCGGCGTTGAAGGACGCCTCCGAATCCGTGACTGCCAGCCCGGCCAGCGTAGCGTCTCCGTATAGCTTGCCGGCGTCCAGCATCCCGGCGATGCTGTCCAGGTCCAGCGCATCGCCGCCGCCGCTCTCGTGCGAGATGGCGTGCGCCGTAGGATCGCGGTCATCGGTGAGGCGAGGATCGCCTTCCAGAATGATGTCGTCGGTGATGCCGTATCCGGCCAGCGTCGTGGGCGTGCCGGTGATGTCACCCCACGCGACCGTGCCTCCGCCACCTCCTGCCGGCAGGGTGATGGCCTCGCCGCCAACCCACCCCCGCAGTTCCACGGGGTCCAGGTCGGTGCGCAGCCACAGCTCACCCTCTCGTGGCTCCGCCGGGTCCGCCGTCAGGCCGCCGTGGTAGTACAGGCTCTCATAGAGCAGGATCAGGTCCGGATCGCCCAGCCCCGTGACCGGGTGCCGCGGCAATGCGGTACGCCCGCGACCGCGGCTCATCCGATGAACGCGTGTTCGTCGAGCCAGTCCTGCACCTGACGTGGCTTACGCCGCAGCAGCGCGGCGAAAAGGGCGCGGGACAGGCGGCGCAGATACTTCATGGCTGTGCCCGTACCCCCGGCGGGTCGTAGTAGGTGGGATTGGGCAGGAACTCGAAGCAGGCGGACGGGTCGCGCTGCTCCGCCATCCGCTTCAAGGCGCAGGTCTGCGCACGGTCCTCCTGGTTCTCCTCGTCCAGATGCGCGGCGAAAGCGGCCCGCAACTGCCGCTGCTGCACGGCCAGCGTGTCCTGTCTCGCCTGTAGCGCGCGCTGCTGGCGGGGAAAGTCACGCAGGGTCGCGCCGGTGGAGACGATGAAGATCATCGTAAGGCCGATGCTGGACGCGGCGCCGATCACCACCTTGCCCCAGCGGGCGGCGCGCTCTGCTGCCAACAGCGTGCGCTCTTCCGGCGGCAACAGCGATTCCGGCGTACGCCTGCGGCCCTCTGTCCTTGGTGTGGTTGGGCTCATGGGTAGGCGTTGAGATGAGTCGTAATGGCATGAAGTACAGCAACAGGATGCAACTGTGTGTGTTTTTGGTCGATAGTGACAAAAGGATTGACTTCGCACCCTTTCGGCCTAAATATCCCACAACGCTGTCAACCTGCACCCTTTAAGGGGACACTCCATGCCCACCGTACAGGTACGCCACGTCACGCAACGCACCCTGCATCATCAGGAAGCGGGCACGTCTTCTTCGAGCACGATCCATCTGGAGTCGGAGGACGGGACCGTTCACATCCGCCTTATCGGCTCCGATCCGGAAGCCTATCCGGCCGGGGCGAGCTTCGAGGTAAGCATCACTCCAGCAGACTAACAGCTTGTCCAGACGGTCGAAGGCGCAGCCCCACACCCGCTCCACGACGTTGACGGTGGATCACCGCAAGTCGCCCACGCGTCCACCGTCAACGTCGGTCCCTCGTCCCAATCCGATACAAGCCCATCCGCGTCGATGGTGCGCACGCGGGCCTCTGCGGTGCCGCCCCCTGCGCCGGACAGATCCCACGTGTACGTGAGCCCCGCTTGCGCCGGAAACAGGGCCGTCCACGCTCCCCCGTTGATGCGCTGCTGGCCCGCGTAGGTGAGCACGTCCCCCACTTCTGCGTCAGCGTCCGCCCCGGCCGTCCACGTGAGTGTCTGCGTGCCTCGCGACACCTCCGGACCCACGGGTGCGGTGATGTTGGGTGGCGTGGGGTAGACCGGCCAGTTGCCGTCAATCGTGACAGTCTTGTAGCGGGCCACGTTGCTGCGGCTGGCCACGCCGCTGGGGCCGGTCGTTCCCAGCATGTTCACATCCACGAGCACGTCCACCGCCCACGCCGGCACCGCGTCCCCGTCCTTCCACATACGGATGCGGAGCCGGTTGCGGTTCTGCAAATCCGTGGGGTCTTTGAGGACCTGTGCCTCCATCCACAGCAACGTGGAGGTGGTGAGGCTGGAGAAGGTGCCCAGTGAGGCGGAGGCGTTCAGGCGCACGGTCCCGTTGGACTGGTACGCCTGATAGGAGACGGTGACGGAGCCGGTGTTGACGACGATGTCCGTGGTAGCGCGGTAGCCGGCGAAACCATTGGCCGCCGCCGGGTTGCCGGTGAACAGCAGACCGATTCCAGGGCCGCGTTCCGTGAAGCCGGAGCGGAGTTGGCTGTACCGGAAGGAGACGAGCACGCGGGCGAGGGTGGCACCCGCGGAATCGTTCAGTGTGGCCGCGCCCTGATCGTTGACGCCGAGCCCCGTGAACTGCGCTTCCCCGGACGCCACCGTGAGCGTGCCCAGCAGCCCGGCCGTGGTGCCGGAGTTGATGACGCTCGTCCACCCTGCCGGCGCCCCGTTCGGGTAGCCGGCGAAATCCACGGACAGCGAGGTTCCGGTAACTGGCATGCTTGCGCCTTGGCTGTAGGCGAATTAGATTGTTGCGTGAGCAATTTAACGTAACCAGCAAATAAGTGAGGCAATACAAATGCAGTCCCCATTTTCACCTCTTGCGTCTCCACCGGCCGCAGACGCTTCGGTGGTCTGGCGGCCGAATTGGTACGTCACGCGCTTGCACGCTGTACGCGGCCCCGGCAGCTTCGGGCTGTGCGGAAGCGACACCTTCAACCCCGATGAATTACGGGGAGAATGGCAGGAAAGGCGGCTGGCGAAAGAGGTGCCGCAGTGCAATAACTGTCTGCGCCTACTTGCGAAATAAAACCATGAGAGAACCGTACACGCCAAGTGAACTGAAGGCATGGGCATGGCTAATGGCCCTGCCGCGCATTGACTGGAAGGAGCGCGGCGTCCGTGCCTCCAACCAACAGGTGCTCATCCGCCTGCTGCCCGGCAAGCTGGGCGCAACCAGCGGCGCCCCCGGCGTTGAAGTGCTGCTGTCCCATCCTGACACGCCGAAGCGCGTCAAAGGCACGGGTAACTCGCTGATGGAAGCCGCCACCCGTGCGCACGAAGAGTTGTGGGCGGAGGGGGTGCGCATCTATGGTCCGGGGTGGGCACCAAGCGCCGGAAAAGGGCCAACGGATTACGTAGGCACATTCACGGCGCCGCCGCGGTAGTCTGCGTTCCGTACCGGGTTTGCAGCGAGCCGGCGTAGGTGGAGACGTGCGCACGGAACGCGTCGAGCAACGCGGCCTCGTCTGCGCTGGCCCGCGCCATGTGCGGCTCCGGCGCCGTCACGCTGCGGCGATAGATGTCCCGCTCCGCGTCCACCACCAGTAGCATCTGGTGCGGCTCCGGCAGCTCTACGGTCACGGTCTTGTCGGTGGGGCCGATGGACGCAGGGAGGCGCGAGTAGTAGATGCGCACCTCATCCACCCCATCTAAGTCGTTCGCCACGCCGTACATCACCCGGTCACGCACGATCACCCGCGGCGGGAACGCGGAGCCCTGATCGTGCAGCGTGACCGGGAATACCTCGTCGCCCACCGCGTAGGCACTCGTCCCCGCGTCGTAAATCTCGATGCGCTGTATCAGGTCGGGCGTGGGCACGGGGTCCGCGATGGTGTTCAGGTTCACGCTGCCCGTGCTCACCGGGGCGTGGGCGCAGACGCCGAAGTAGTCCGGGTTGATCTTCCCCGCCAGCGCGAATAGCTCCTGCTGCCGCACCCCGATCCGTGCGTAAATCAGGGCGCGGTTCTCGTTGACTTCGCTGGTGTACTGCCTGGCGCGGGCCAGCGCCAGAATCGCCACGTCCTCGACGGTGTAGCTCATCGCGTCTTGCAGTTCACTACGTCAACGTCAGGAATCCACGGACGCATGCCTTCATACCGGAAAGGCGCTCTGCCTCCCAGCGAGCGGTAGACGTGAACTTCACGGCTCCCCTTGCTCCAATCTCCAGCCTCGTAAAGCACTTCCTGCTCTTTCAGAGAACCGATTAGATGACGCTCCCTGCCATCCTGCGGCCCTCCGATCATTGGTACAATTCTGCCGCTCACGGTTGATTCCCCATTCTCGCAACGGTAGACGTGCTGCTGGCGCGTACGTAGGTGCGGAAGTTCTCCATCCACGCGGCCCGCTCCGCCGTCTGGCGCTCCGCCTCTCCGGGCGGATGGTTCGCGGCGTCCTTGCCGATCATGTGGATGTACAGGGCGAGGATGTGGATCTCGTCCCAATCCGACGTGAGCGCCGGGTCCGTGGTGCCAGCCGGATCGCCGGTGGTGGCGGTCAGCGCCCGCGGCGTGCGTGCATAGTACATCGTCAGGTTGCCGGACGTAGGGTCCAGCGGATTGCCGGCGCTGTAGAAGCTTCCGCCGAGATCGTAGACCGCCGGCTGCGACAGGTCGGCGGTCTTGTCGTGCAGGGGCACTTCGATGACCCGGCTCCCGGTGGCGTTCTGGATGCGGTAGATGGCGATGGCGTCGCTGGGACGTGCCCACGCACCGCCGGAGAAGGCCACCGTGGCACTTTTGCCGAAGAACGAGGGACGCACCTCGGCGGCGGCCAGAAAGCATTCCAGGAGCGACCGACGTACGATGGCAAGCAGCTCCACGTCCTCGTTGAACTGCGCGGGGCGGGCCTTCAGGCTGCGGTTGTACGCGGCGTCGATGAGCGAGGAGACGAGAGCCACGGCGTCAGCGCTTCCGGTAGTAGTAGACGAGCCACAGGGCGAGCACGGAGGAGAAGGCCCACATCAGTCGTCGTCTCCGGGCACGAAGCCCAGTTCGGCGCGCATCCCCTCCGCCTCCAGCTTGGCCGCCCTGCGAAACGCGAGCTGGTTGCGGCGCCCCTCCGGCGTGGAGACGATGAGGGTGTCGATGCTGGAGGCCAGCACGCGGATCGCGTCGCCGTCAATGTTGTGCAGGTGCACGAAACAGTCCCTCGTCCCGGCGGAAGACAGCCAATCGCTCATCTGCGCGTCGATGCTGTCCGCGCTGTCGGTGACGTTGAGCGCCTGTCCGTCCCCCACATGCATACGACCGTATAAACGTCGGGCGGTGTGTAGCGGCTCATGTGATTCTCCAGGTTCCGGCGTTGGACGACCCTGCCACGGTGGCAATGGCCATCGCCTCTGCGTCCATGGCTTGCTGCGGGAGCAAGGGCAAGTCGGACACCGTCCGCGCCGTGCGGCCGGCCATGAACAGGGCGAGGTTGCACACCAGCGCATCACGGCAGGTGTCGGGGAGAGCGATGACGGAGGTGGGGCCGGTCAGGTCGTCCATCAACGGCACGATCATCAGCTCCAGCCCGTCGTACTCCTCCCACCCGTTCGCGCCGTAGACCGTCCCCAGCGTGTCCAGCAGGTTCAGCGGGTACAGCTTCCCGTTGACGATGGAGGCGGCCGGGAAGCGCCATGCTCCCTCCGTGTTGCGGCTAGCGTGGTCAGTGATCTCCACGGGTATGCGTACCTGATCGCAGGTACGGACTACGTACACCTGCCGCAGCAGGAACAGGTGCGCCGGCAGGGTGATGCCCGTTCGACCCGTTACCGCAGCCATGAGTGCGGCGTTGCTCACCGTCGTGGGCGTGGCAAGACTCGCTTCGTCCAGCGCCACGATCTTCTCCGCCAGCCGGCGTGCGTAGCGGGACAGCGCCCGCATGCACGCCACGTCCGGCACGTTCTGGCGCGTGAAAGAGGCGTGGAAGTCGCGAGCCTCGTCCAGCAGTTCAGCAACGGTCACGGGCGCATCCACTCCCTCAGGCGGTGCAGCACGTCATCGCTGGTGTGCCCATCCCATTCTGGCGCGCTTCTCATCGTAATCATGTCCTTTCAGCCGGCCCGCGCGTTGATCTCCGCCACCGAAATCCCGGCGTCGTGCACCTTGGACACAGGCACGACTTGCTGCCGCGTCCACCATGCCTGTAGCAGCGGCAGGATGGAGATGGCCAGCGCCTTCCACAACTCCGCCTTGTCCAGGTCCAACAGACCGTAGGCGACCGCCAGCGCAACAATCGTGGATACGACTCCACCCGCCATCAGCGCCGGCTCTCTCTGCATACCCATTGTTCGTACCCGGGTTGCGGCCCGGCGCTGCGTTTACAGCGCCGGGCCTCCGTGCGCGCTACTTCGTGACGATGTTCCAGACCAGCCCGCGACTGCCTTGCCGCTCTCCGTACTCCTCGGCCTCCCTGCGGCTCCAGAAGGGGCCTTCCTGGCTGCCGGTCGTTTGATCGAGATTGCTTACAGCCACCCAGTACTCTACCTGCCGGTCTTCGGTCGTCCGTCCCACCTTGCGCACTGACGATACCAGATCGCGCGGGATAAGCGCCATCACTTCCCGGTCGCCGGAGAGGAACGCGTAGTCGTTCCCCCACCCTTCGACTCGTTGTGCTTCGACCACCTGTTCGGCGGTCTTCATCTGTACCGGCTCTCCCACCAGCGCGGCCCGGAAAGTCACCGTAAACTCTGCCATCTCACTGCCTCCGAAGAAAGAAAGAGAGTGCCGGAGATTACGCCCGCTCCGGCTTCGGGCTTCAGCTCTCCACGTCCTCAGTTGGCGCCGCGGGCAGCATGGCCGCCGGAACCCCGTCGAAGTAGGTCGTGGTGATGGACGCCGCGTTCAGCGCCGTAGTCCCCGGCGTGAAGTTGCCGCCGCTGCCGTTGCTCACCGTGACGCTGCCAACGATGGCCTTGTCCGCCGGCCACGCGGGCAGCGTCACGGTCCCGGCCGCCAGCACGGTATCCGACGCGGCGACGGTGGCGGCTCCGGCACTGTCCAGCAGCAGCAGGTAGGTGCGTTTCTGCCCGGCAGGGATCACGGCGCCGGTGAGCGTCCACAGGTCGTCGGTGGCTGCCTTCGACTTGAACTCGCCGTTGATGGTATACGAGATGGTGGCGTTGGAGCGCACCTTGCTCGTCGTGGTACCGATTCCCGCGCCACCATCGGAAAGAACGCGGTGCAGCATCGCGTTACGGAGCGCCACCGAAGTCGCCCGCATCGTGTTGTGGGCCTCCTTCAGCACGTTCGGGAGGGACTGCGGGTGCGGATAGGCGAAAGCGTTGGGCATCGGGCTCAGTCCTCGTCAGCGGTGGAAGCAGGGTGCTTGGTGGTCTTGTGCGCCTTCAGGCCGCGCTTGCTGCCTGCCTCGAAATCGCACTGGTTGCACGGGAACGGCGGACCCTCCTCTCCGCTTGCCCCTTCCGGGGTGCCGGCGTCCGCCTGACTCATCGCCGGCTCGTTGTCCTCCACTTCCATCGATTCCACGAATTCCCCGTCCGCCGCGCTGCCGGTCTGCTGCGGCTCTTCCTGCCCCCGGCCGGACGAGCTGATGTAGCCGGAACGCCCTTCCGCGTCCTGCGTGGTGTCCGCGTCCAGCGCTGCGTTCATGTAGAACGGCTCCGCCTCGATGGGCCGGTGGGGACGGTAGGACGCGCCGTCAGGCAGCGGCGTCCCCGGGGCGTCGAAGTGATCGGCCGGCTGGCCGCCGATAATGCCGCGGTTCGCGTCTACCGACACCGCGCCCATCGAGTGATAGCGGGTGTAGGCATCCCGCCAGCGCTCATCGCCCAACAAACCGCGGTAGAAGGAATGCACCCCCTCTACCGCACCCGTGACGGCGGACTGCACCATCTCCTGCGCCTGCGCCAGACCAATGAGCCCGCTGGGCGAAGGCTGGACAGCCGGCACTGCGCCAATCCGCGCATGGCGCGGATTTCCGGCCAGACCACGGGTGAAAGCGATGTCCGCCCGCGCAGCCGCGCGCTCTTCCGCCAGCTCGTCACGGGAGCGGCCGGTGACGCTGGTGAGGCGGGGCCGCTCGCGGATCTCGCGGATCGGGGTCATGTCGTCATTCATGCTCATCAGGATGCGATTTGCAGGGGGTTGGCGATGGGGTGGCCCATCCGCCAGCAGTAGTCAGCCGCGAAGTCCACGAAGCCGTCCCAATCCGCCGCGTGCACGTCCCGCCGGTTCTGCTGGTAGGCGTTCACGTATGCCGCCCACTCGGTCGGGCCGCGGAAACGGGCGGGATCGAAGCGCTTGACGCGCTCCACGACCCACATCCCCGGCTCCCGGTAGTTGTCGTCCTCGTCGCGGAGCACCATGACAAGATAATCATGGCCGCCGCGGTCGGTATCCCACAACTCCCAGCGCGGTTCGTACTCGACGCGGCGAGGCTCGCCGTTGGCGTCGTAGCTCCCCGACTTGTGCGGGATGACGCGCCCGCGCCGGTTGTACAGCAGGCGCAGCGTGGGCTTGTGGCTCCGGAGCGCCTGCGCCACCCCATCGGGTGGCGCAAGGCGGAAATCATGGTCGATGTGCGGACCGATGATCTCCCGCTCTACGTCTTTGATGTTCAGGCTGGCCGGAAGCATCAGAGCGCGCTTTCCATGAATTGACCGGCCACCTTGAAGAACGCATAGAACGGCTTGCGGGCGCGCTCATGCCTTACCCGCTCCAGGGCCGTCTCCGTCCACTCGGTTTCCTGCGGCGCGAAGTCTCGCGGCTCGCGATTCACCAGTGTCACATACGTGGTGATGTGCTCCGCGTCGGTGCGCGGCGAGAACGCGTCCAGCACCGGATCGGGAAGCCACCCGCGCTCGGCCTGCTTGCGGATGCGCTCCAGCCACTTGCTCGTGTCGGTGGGGATGCCCACTGAGAGCAGGAACTTGCGGGTGCATGGATCACTGAACGTATCCAGCGCGCGCTGGGCTACCTCGTCGCTGCCGGTGGCGACCATGGCGCAGACCTCGTCCAGCCGCGCCCGATAGGCTTCCTGCGCCCGGAGCAGGGCTTCGATCACCTTGGCCTCGTCCGGGGCGCCGTCCGCGTCCAATACCTCCGGGGGGAGATGGTCGTACATGTCCGGGCCGATCTTCCACTCCAGGTACCGTCTTTTTTCGGGCGTCGCGCTCATTCAATTATCTGTGGCAGATTTGTGCGTCGTGGTTGCGGGCCGGGGTTGGTTTCAACCCCGGCCCGCCTGCCCCCGCTTACGTACGGGTGATCCCCTCGATCACCGCGTGGTTGGCCGGCGCACGCGTCACCATCTCCACATGCTCGCACCAGTCGGCCGTGAAGGCGTGCACCCGCCCCTCGCCGGTCGTGACACGGTGCAGGATGTTGCCGTCGTCGTCAATCCAGCCGGAGGTGCCCATCTGGCGGAAGAAGACATCGTCCATCCGCAGCCAGTACATGCGCTGCGGGGGGCAGTCCTTGTCCTTCACCAGCGGCTTGCCGCCGTACTCGATGGCGTCCTGCCCCGACTTCAGCTCCATCGGGTTCACCTGCCGGCGCTCGCTCACGAGGTTGTTGACGTGCGTGTCGTGCACGTTCGTGTTCGAGAACGCGACCAGCCCGCTCTGGTCCGTGGCCTTGCGGAACAGCGCCGAGTTGGTGGCCCGCATCGCCCTCTCCAGCAGGATCGGGTCGCTGTTGTACGGCGCCGCGGTGTAGTCCACCACCGTGGACTGGAGCACCGCCCGGCCGGTGCGCGACAGGTTGAAGTAGTTGCCCGTGTCCGTGACGAAGCCGGAGACGCCGGTCAGCTCGTTCCCGTCGTTGCGGTTGGTCGAAGAAGAACCGAGCTGGATCTCCTCGCCGTCCGTGAGCGTGACCGCCGTGTTGACGGTGATGGTGCCGGCGCTTTCGTCCACGGCGGTGATGGTGCGGGAGACGGCAGCCGTGGCGAACCACACCTCCATGTTCTCCTTCAGACACATCACCTTCTCCCAGCCCTCCAGGTCCGCCTGCACGTAGGTAAGCCCGTAGGGGTCGGAGACGGGGACCGTCGTGGAGGCCGTCACCGCGCCGTCCACCGTGGCGAGGATGGCGTTGCCATCGCCCCAGCTCTGCCGCTGCTTGGAGAGCCGGTAGCCCTCCTTGGTGTCGTCCAACGCCTGCGACAGCGCGGCCTTGAAGGTGGCCCGGCTCCCCTTGGTGGCGGCGATGGACTGGCCGGTGATGTAGAACGAGCCGTAGAGGCTCTTCACGTAGCCGGTGATGCGGTCATACCGGCCGAAGCCGGGGTTGGGGAGGGCTCCGTTCTCCGCCCGCGCTCCGTGACCCTGCGCAGTGGCGGTCTTCAGCGGCTCCACCCAGTTCAGGCCCACATCGGTGGGCTTGGTCTTGATCCGCGACAGCAGCTCCGTGCTCGTGTTGACGAGGTTGCGGATCTCGTTGACGACGTAGTCCTCCTTCAGGAAGGCGGCGATGGTGCTTGCCGCACCCGCGTCGTCATAGATTACCTGGCGTCCTGCCATGGGCGTGTGACTCCTGCTCTGGTTCGTTTGCGTTCAGGCGTCCCCGGCAGGATGCCAAGGCGCCGCATTCAGTCTCCGAAGAAACGATCGACCATGCTGTCGATCACGTCATTCTCGCGCTTCGGGCGCACCCACTCTGCCTTGCGCCCGCCCGGAGCCGCGGTGTTGGGCGGTGTGGTGCGGCGGGCTCCGGCCATCTTCGCCGTCCTGCGCACCCGTTCCTGCTGGGCCCTGCGGTCCGCCGCCTGCTGGGCCTTGGCGGCGTCCCTGCGCTCCCCGGCCAGCCGCTTGGCCACCTTGGCGGCATGCGCCCGCACGTCGGCCGCGACCACCTTCGTCCCGGCAGCCGCGGCCCTGCGAAGGAAGTTGTCCACCGAGTCCTGCACGATCTCGATGGACTCCGCCTTGCGCACGCCCAGCTTGCCCGCCTCGTCCTGCACCAGCCTGCGCACTGTCTCCGCAACCCGCTGCTCGGATACCCGCTGCTGCGTGGCCCGCGTCTGCCCCTCACGATGGTTCTGCATGGCGATGGAGCGTTCGCCGTCGAACACCCGGCGCGCCCGCGGATCGTCGGAAAGCTCCTGCACCCGGTCCAAGGCGGCGGCCAGCAGCTCCGGGTTGCGCAGACCGAGATCCACCAACACTGTTTCGGTGAACAGCTCCGGCTTGGCGTCGGCCACCGTCAGAAGGAAGTGCTCTCCTCCCGCGGGCGTGGCGAGGTCGGCCATGAACTGCTCGTACTCGGTCTGGAAGGCGCGGGCAGTGGACACCTCGCGCTCCGCCGACTTGCGCAGTTCCGCCACCTCCTGCGTCTTGCGGGTATAGTCCCGCACCAGACTCTTGTACGCCTTCTCCGCCACCGCCCGCGCCTTGGGGTCGGTGATGGCGTCGATTTCCTTGCGGTCGAAGGGGTCGTCCTCCTCATGGCTCGCGTCGTCGCGGTCGCCTTCGGACTCCTCGCTCTCGTCCGCCTCCTCACCCAGCGCGCCGTCGTCCCCGGTGCCGTCGTCTGCGTCGGACTCCAGATCGCCCAGGCCGTCGCCCGGCGCCTCCAGGTCGTCCGTGTCGCCTTCCACGGTCAGGTCCGCGTCGTCGTTCAGGATGATGCCCGTCTCGTCGCCCACCGTGTCCGCTTCCTCGGTGCCGCCGAAATGACGGTCGAAGATGTCGTCGGGGATGGACGTGCCCTGCATGTCGCTCATCTGTGGTGCCTCTGTGCCGGATGATTGTGCCGCAGGGACCAGAGGTGGACCGTGCTGCGGGAACGGGGTGGAAACTGGTGACTGTGGATGCCTCGTGGGTGAGGATGTACGACAAACTGTTTTTGGTCGATACCCTTGCCCTTGACTTACGGCATAGAGGGATTAGATTGAGCCACTGTCGAGCCGAAAGTGGAAAGACAACCGAATCATCTGAGCGAGTCAGTGGAGTGGAAGTAACCCGTAGCCAAAGAGCGAGCCGTGAAACGTTAGACACCCGGACTGGAACAGCGAGCCGTAGGGATTGAGCCACCCGAAGCAACGCAGCGAGTTGAGTAACGGTAGTCACCCGAGTGCACAACAAGCCGTTTGGTAGTGAGACGCCCGAAGGGAGGAAGCGAGCCTGACGCGATTGAAGTAACCCGAAAGGGTGTAGCAAGCCGTAGCAATCGATTCAACCGCCTGCCGCCAGCGAGCCGAAGCAGTTGAGATCACCGGAAACATCCAGCGCCTTTCTATGGCCGTCAGGGACATGTACCCGCGCCCTGACGGCCGGATTCCTGGTCGTCGCGGGCACGCTGGGCGCAAAGCCACTGGATCTGCTGTTCCATGTCGGAGAAACGGGCCTCATAGTTCCGGTCCAGCGTGTTCTGCGCATCGAAGGCACGTTCCATATCGGTGCGCAGGCGTTGGGTGTCGGCCTCGTTCTCGTTGGTGCGATACTCGGTGCGTGCCACCGCCACGAACACACCCATGGCTGGTAGGATGAAGGCGAGCACCCATCGAGGGATGCGCAGGTCGTTGTTGCTATCGGATTCAGCCATGGCCCCGGATCAACCTTCACCGAAGTGTGCCACCATGCCCAAGGTCGTGATCGACGGAGTACAGTACATCCCCATGCCCGCGCCGCTGGAAGATGCCGACGAACTCATGCGTGCGCTGGAGGTGCGGTTCGACAGTGACGCTGGCGACAATCTCACGGTCCGCGAGTACCTGCGCATCCTACTGGACACGCTGTGGGTCGAGGAGGAGGGCTTCAGCGGAAAGCGTCCTTTCGGCAACAGTGGATGGAAGTATGAGTTGTACGAACCCTTGGTCCGGGACGGCTTCCTCCCTGGCGAAGTGGAAGACGGTAGGCATTTCCCGGATAGCTACGAAGACGCAGACCAATACGTCCGCCTGTTGATTCAGGCGATGACGCGTCCGTAAGCCGAAGTATAGGAGCCACCCGTCGTATCGAAGCGAGTCAAAATTTCAGAGACGCCCGTATTGCAGGAACGAGTCTAACGGACAAAGCCACCCGTACGGGAAGAACGAGCCGCAACGAACGAGTAACCCTTTGGATAAAGAGCGAGCCAGCGTTTTTGAGACACCCGTCATCGACTAGCAAGCCGTGGTTCACGATACACCCGACGCTACTAGAGCGAGCCGTGCGAGCTGTGAGTAACCCGTGGCAGACTAGCGAGCCGTAGAATGTGAGATAACCGCGCCGCTTCAAAGCGAGCCGTACATCTTGAATCACCCTGTCTGACCAAAGCGAGCCGTGTCCGGGGAAGCCACCCTTCTGCCCTTGAACGAGCCGGAACTCGCAAGTCACCCATCCAGCCAGAACGAGCCGTCGAACCCGATACACCCTGCTCCTTGGAGCGCCGCAGCAACCAGCCCCGCCTGTACGGTACAGGCGGGGCTGGTTCTCTCTTCAGTTCAACAGCCCGCCTCCCGCAGCATCTTCAAGGCCCTGCTCCATCATGTCCGCCTCTGCCCCCAGCGGGTCCATTGCGGCCCCCATGCCACCCATCGGCCCCGCTGCCGGCTCCCCGCCCTCCTGCGGCATCCCACCGGGCGCACCTCCGGCCAGCAACATGGCGTCCTGGACGCGCTGCTGGTCGATGGCGGCCTTCACCGCAAGGAAGCGTTGCTGCAACACCATCTGCGCTTCTTCCGGCCACTCCTTCCACTCGGCGCCGGCCAGCGTACGGCGATGCTGGCGGTAGTGCACGGCTAGGTTCTGCCACGGCTGCGGCATGACCAGCTCCGTGGAGTCGTCCATCCCGTCCATGCCACCGAGCAGGCTGATTTGCTCCTCGATCCGCATGGCCTCCGCCACGTCGCCGTCTTCCGACTCGTACGCCGCCTCCAGCCCGCCGAGCTGGAGCGCACGGGCAAAGCGGGCCGGGTCGGGACGTCCCGTCTCCGGGTCGTTGAACAGGACGGGGAAGCGCTGCGCCAGATCCATGATGACCGCCTGCCGTGCAACCTCGCTTCCCGGACGGCTGCTCCCCGCCTGCGGGATGACGTCCACCGCGCCCTCCAGGTCGGAGGCGCGGAAGCTCTGCACCATGTAGCGGCGATCCGGCCCCGCGGCGTAGTACAGACGCTCGTCCGTGTAGTTGTTCTTGATGAGGATGAGCCACGCACCGGCAAGGTCCGCCACCGCCTCCTCCGCGGAGGCAAGGAACGGCCCCAGGTCCGCGTCGTCGGCCTCCTGCAGCTGCATGATGGCGATGCCGGCCGTCACCCCGCCCGTGGTCCCGCCCTGCGACACCGCCCGCATCCCCGTCACCCGCTCGAAGTCTACCAGGAGCCGTTCCCGTTCCTGGTACACGGACGCGGGGAGCGCGGGCACCGGCATGGGCTCCGGCTTGTACGGGTAGGTGTACCGCACCACCTCGCCCGGCTCCGTGGTGAAGGTGCCCTTTTTGACCCCCGCCTGATTGGGCACGGCGTACTTGCCGTTTGCGAACAGCCGGTGGTGCTCCGCGATGCGGGCGGACAGTTCGTTGTACTCCCGGTTGATCGCGACCGCCGCCTCCAGCTTGCTCATGCCGTGGTAGCGGCCGGGCACGATGATGTCCTGCGTGTGGATCAGGCGGAACAGCCCGTCCGGGAGGTCTTGTGGCTCCTCCAGCAGCACGTCGCCCACGCTCACCCAATGCCGCCCCTCCGGATAGTCGGCGCACTGCCTCTCGTAGTAGAACTTCACCAGCGCCCGCGGCAGGCTCTTCTGCCGCTCGTCCCGCGGCGAGACGCCGAACTCGCTGCCGTCGCTCAGACGCCCGTCCAGCATGCCGCTGAGGGTGGAGAGAATCCCCATGACCGTGGACAGGTCTTCCGCCTGCACCTTGGCCGCCGCCTCCGGCCAGCGCTTCGCGATCTCGCGCAGGCTCATGGGCTCCGTGACGATGAACCACGTCACGTCCTCGTCGCAGGTAGCTTCCGGGTTGACGCGCACCTGAAACGGAGAGTAGACGCGAAAGTCCACCTCGCCCTCCTCCACCACGTGCGCCTTGGCCCCCGGCCGTGGGCGCCCATCCTCGCCCAGCATGGGTTCGCCCTCCGCGTCGTAGGGCACCGTCAGGATCTCGGTGGCCGGGACCAGCATCCCCGGCTCGTCCTCGCTCTCCACCAGCAGTGGCGTGACCCCGTCCGCCTCGTAGACCGGGCACTCCATCTCCGCCTCCAGCCGCTTGATGCGGCCGGCACGGGGGTTCCAGAAGGGAAGCGCGTAACCGTTGCCCGTGAGGATCGTCCAGCCGCAGAAATGACGGTAGCGCCGGGCCGCCTTCAGCTCCGTCCACTTGGCTTCGATCAGGTCATCCCCGAGCTGCGCCGCCTTCATGTCCTTGGGGTCGGACGACGCCGGCACGACCTGCGTGGCCGGGCGGGTCTTGGTGACCTTGGCCAGATACGTGTTGTAGAAGGGGAGGCAGAGATTGTAGGTGGGCTTCAGCTTCCAGAGCGGGTCGGTGCGGTCCACGCGAAAGCCGTCCCGTCCCAGCCGGTGCCAGTGCTGCCCCACCAGGAAAAGCAGATTCTGCTGCCACGCGAGGTGGAGCGGGCGGAGGTACTGCGTCTGCTCGTCCCACAGCGCGGTCAGGTATGCGGCGTAGGAGCGGCGGGCGTTGTCGTTCCAGCCCGCGGTGCCGGGCAGCACGGTGGGGTACGGAGCCGGGCCGTGGTCGCCTACGGGCGTGGTGAGGTCGTTGTGCTCGTGCAAGGAAGGACGCTCTCCGGGTGGACGGCGCCGCGGGCTGGCGGTCGCCTCGCTACCCGGAGAGCGTAGTGTGTGTGTTGATTTTGGGGTAGATCTGAGCCCTCGCCTGCCAGTGAAAGAGTGGAGGGGGCGGGGGTCAGTAGCAGGAGGCGCAGCGGCCGTTCTCGTGAATGGACGACTCGCTCATTGCAAACCCGCAGTCGGCGCAGAACCCGTAGCCGGTAGGCAGGCCACGGACGCGAGAACCACGTACGCCATAGCCATCGAGCGGGTAGACGGTCGCCTCGTGATGCGGGCGCTCGCCACAGCGGCGAGCCTCAGCCTTGGCGTCCGTCGCGCTCTCCGCGAAGACCGCGATCCGGATGTGTGCCCCTCCGTCGTTCACCGATACGCTCCACGCCCGAAGTCCCGTCGTCATGCTCATGCTCCGCCTGCGACGTGCTGTGGGTTGGTTGACTTCACTGTACCTAAGTTAACTTGGGCTATATGAGAAGTCAAGGGCCACGTTACGACGCGTCGCTAGTTCATGGACCTGGCCCGCCTTCATGGGGCGGCACGCGACGATTGGCCGCGGATGGATGGAGCTTCCCATGATTATTGAAGTTCGGAGCGACGCGGTATCGGTCGCTGCCTCCCGCAGTAGTCGCAGATGCCGGTCGCCGGCCACGTGCGCTTCACCGTGTGGTCGTCGTAGGCAATCTCCACTGCACCCTCCGACGTGATGTACCACGACTCCCACCCGTTGACACGGCGTTTCACCGTGATGTAGGCGTTCCGCCCGCAGTGGGGGCCGCGAACGCACCCACGATCACTGACACACAGATGACGATCAGGTTCTCCATCATGCTGCTTTCTCCTTCGGCTGCTGCGGATGTATGACGAATAGGCTCCTTCCCCTCACCTGCACCGGCTCTCTCAGCGGGACACGCTCGTGCACCTCCCCGAGCAGCGGGGCCAGCAGCCGCAGCGCTCCCGTTGTCAGGATGACGCATCCCTGCGCTTCCAAATCCGCAAGCACCAACTCCACCGCGTGCCTACGTCTCTGCCTCTCCGGTACGTTCGCCACGTCCTCCACGGTGACTACGCAGAGCCGGGAGGAGGCGTCCGCCAATTGATGGGCTCCGGCACGTACCATTCGCCTTCCTGCTCCTCGCCCTCGTGAACCACTGCCGGCTCTGCTTCCGGCATGTCCACGAAGCCCTCCCGCTGCATGCGCATCACCCTGTCCATCATGGCGTACGCGTGACTCTTCTCTGCGCGCAGCAACTCCTGGGTTGTCGCCAGAAACTTCTCGGTGCGCCTCGACTCCCGCTCGCCCATGCGATACATCACCCACCAACCCAGCGCACACATCGTCAGCATCGCCGCTGATGCCACCAGCAGCATCCATTCGCTCATCTTCATCCTCCATCAACTCAGGTGGGAATTCACGCACATCCAACAGTTCGTACGGCGCCAGCGTCTCCACCGCCAATTGCCCGCTGTAATGCCACACCACATCCACATGGGACACGCCCTCCGCGTCCTCGTGGTGCACGATCCACGGGCGTAGCGGAAGGCTTGGACCCTGGTTCACCGTCCCTGCTGTGCAGCGGAGAGGGTGGGCGATGTCGCATCGATCATGCATCCTCCCACGCAGTGAGTTCGCCCGTCACGGGGTCGTGGCTGTGGTACCGGTGATCTCCGTCACACCCCCAGCGGCGGCATTCGTCAGCCATCGGGGTCCCGCCATCACCGACCCCTACCGGAGACTCCGCAGGGCTGGGGGCGGCCTCGGCGCGCACCTGCTCGCAGAAACGGCGCATGGCGCCGTGTGCACCCCACCGTCCGGTGGTGCCAAGCCAGCGAGCACCGTGTTGTAAGCGGCCTCGTTGCTCCGGGCGATCCACTCCCAACCGTCACGCTCCGCTGCGAGTGCCCGGATGCGGTTCACGACGTCCGACGCGCTGTCCTCGTAGAGGCGCTGGAGCGTCGTCTTGTGGCGAGTGAGTACGTGGGCGCGCGGGATGCCCAGCCGGTCCAGCTCCGCCTCGATCTCGCGGTACTCCTCTTCCGCTGCGGCCACGCTCTCCTCCAGCACCGAGGCCGGGTGGGAGGCGGGGTCGCCCATCAGGTGTCTCACCGCGAACGGCGGGTTCGCGACGTAGGCGGCTGCCGTCTCATGCGGGCGGAACGGCTCGCCGTCCTCACCGTGCGCGTGCCCTCGCGCGTAGCCGTGGCGGAACGCCGCCTCGATCGCCTCCGCCGGCGACAGGCTCAACCCTGCCGGCGTCGTCTGTTCTGCCATCATCCCTCCGCGAGGTCGAAGTTGTCGTCGTCTTGGGCGGGCGGTTCCCAGCCGGCTGGTCGCGGGATGCGGACGCAGAGCAGCCGGGCGATCGCGGGCGGCACCGTCGGATCATCCAGACCGTCGATCAGCGGGTCGCACCGCAACCCGTCGTACCCGTCGGCCGGCGCCCAATGACCGGGCGAGAACAGGCCGTCCGGCGCGGTCCCGGCCTCGATCCACACGGGCTCGCCCTCGAACACCCACACCTCGCCGTTGGCGTCCACCGCCACGTGCGTCGCCCACTCGGGCAACTCGCTCGCCTCAGCCACGGTCCACCTCCTCCCCCAGCACGGCCGCCCGCAGGATCATCCGGGCGTCACGCGCCGCCTTCTCCGGCTCCACGGTTCCCTCCTGCTCCCGGTCCAGTACCGCCAGCGCGTCGGCCACGGCATTCCAGCGGAGGCCGAGAAGGCGCGTGGTCTCTTCGACCTCGCCGGGCTCGTCGTACATGGTCACTCTCAGGCTGGCGAACCGGCGGCCATCGCCGTCGTACAACGATCGCGGGAGGGGCGTCGTGGAGCGCAGGTCGCCCAGCAACTCGTCGCGGCAGTCCAGCACCGCGCGCCGGATATCCCAGTTGTAGATGCCGGCGTTGTCGAGCGCGGCTTCCAGGCTGCGGTCGATCTTGTCCGCCAGCGTCTCGCCGGCCGCTCGCTCCGCTGTCGTCAGTCCGGCGGGGACGACGGGGGTGGAGGACCGGAGGGCGGCGGAGAGCGTGCTGTGGAGCCGCCCGAACTCCTCGGCCTCCGGATACCCAAGGCGCCCGTCTTCCCGCCTCCGGATAGCGAGGGTTCGATACCGCTCCAAGGTGGCCTCGATGTCATGCGACCACTCATCCCCCTCGCTGGCGGGCGTGTGCTCCCCGCCGTCCGGGTGGGAGGGGTCGGGGGCGTCGAGCAGGTGCCGCGCCGCGAACGGCGGGTTCGCGACGTCTCCAACGGCGTTCTCGTGCATCGTCAGTCTCCGGTCAGGGTGCGAGCGCGGAGGATCAGCGCGTCCAGCCGCGTGTCGATGTGGGTCGGGAGTGCCGCCAGCTCCGCCACCAGCGCAGACAGGGCGGGTAGCGCCCGGATGGAAGCCGCGCCGAGGCGGCACGCGTCCGCGTCCCTGCGGGCAAGTTCCGCCAACTCCCGTTGAACGTTGTCCTCACGCGCGGCCAAATAGTCGGCAACGCGGTCGGTTTCTTCGGCCTTCACGATGAGCCTCGCCGCCGCCCTGGAGCCCAGCCGCTCCATCTGAGCCTCCGCTGCGATCCGCAACGCGTCGGCTTGGATGCGGGCCGCGTCCATATCGAGCAGCAGGTTGGCCGCCGCACGGAGCTTGGCGATCTCGCCGGCGGACCACCCGCCCGCGCTTTCGATGGCGCTCGCCGCGCCGTCCACGATCTCGACCGCCTCCAGGACGGGACAGGCGAGGTGCGCGTTCACCCGCGTGTGCGGTCTGCCCCTCCCTTCGCGCAGGAACCGGAGGTGTGCGGCGGCCTCTGCGGACCGCTCCCGGTACGCGCCAAGCCCTGTCGTCGTCGCGCACCGCAACCCGCCCTGCGTGTGCGTGGCCGCGACCGGCGCTCCGTCGCGAGTGATCGTCCCGTCGTCCTCAAAGACCAGCTTCCCGGTCGTCGTCGTGCTCATCTCGTCGCCTGCCCCGTGCTGTGGGTTGGTTGATCTCACTACAACCAATCTATATTCTCACGCATCCGAAGTCAAGAGCCTTCTTCAACTCGCTCCGCGAGTCGCTCCCGGTGCTCCCTGACCCGACGTTCCCGCGCCGTCTCGCCTCGCCTCTCCTGCGTCACTAGCTCCGGCGGCGCGACGCGGGCGAGGGTCGCATAGCGCTCGCCGTCCAGCATGTGCATACCTCCAGCCGTGTTCTTGTCCGGCCCCGGTGTGTGCGCTTCGTAGGGTTTGGGCTTCTTCCAGCGCAGGTTCTTCATCTCCCACAGCAGGCGCGAACCAGCCATGAATTCACCCTCGTCGCTGGCGTCCGCCCCCGGTCGCAGATGCACCCATTCGCTGTACAGGTTGTCAAAGATGTACCAGCGCGGCTCGCCCACGGCGCTGGGCGAGCCGCGCTCCACCGTCAGCGGCGGCTCCCGCTTGGTGCTGGGGGCCAGCAGGTTTTGCAGCATGCGAATGCCGGCGTCCACCGCCTTCAACTTCTGGTCGAGCTGCGTAAAGACGAGCCGGGCGCCGATCTCTGCCGCGGCAGCGTTCAACTCGATGCTGTCCTGTAGCGCAGCGGTGTCGATGTAAATGGTGAGCGTGGCGTCCCGGTCCTCATTCAACCACGGCAGCACGGGTGGATAGAACCGGCTCCGGGTCTTGCCCTCCTCGTCGGTGCTCTCCACCGTACGGCCCCTGGTGAGATCGCGCCACACCGCGGACACCCGCTGCTCCGCCGTCTCCCCGCTGCCGCTGAAATACTCGTACACCGTGTACACGCGCCCCGTCTCGTCCATCGCCTTGATGACAAGGGCGAAGAAGTACGCCGAGTCGCAACCGCCCCACACCTCATAGTGTTGCGGCACCTTGAAGGCGGGGATGACGTGCACCGCCGGGTCGAAATCCGCATACACGCCCCCGGTGCGGCGCTTGTAGATGCCGAAGACGCGTACCATCCGCTCCGCCGGGTCTTTGTAGCGGCGGGCGAAGCGGAGTACCTTCTCGCGGTCCATGTGGGGCACTTTGATGCGACCCACCCCCATGCTGGCGCGATCCCGCTTCTCCAACGCTTCGTCGTACTCCGCGAGCCCGCCTTCGATCACGTACACGTCCGGGTTGTCCCCGCCCTTGTTGCCCGCCGGCAGGTACAATCCCTCCTCCATCCAGCCCAGCCCGTTGACCGGGGTGACGGTGATGTAAATCTGCCCGCCCGTGGTCGCCACGCGCGCCGCGGCCTCGTTGAAGTGCTCCTCCGGCACCGGCTCGTCCAGATGGATGTGCCCCACCGCGTCACCCGTCCAGCTCGTTGCGGCCTGCTCGTACGACACGAACCAGATCCGGCAGACGCCACCGTCCACCCGCCGGATCGTGGCGCACTTGTGCTGCTCGCTCCAGTGCACCAGCAGGCGATGCGGGACGAGGGAGAGAAAAATCTTCCGCGTCACCTTCTCGTAGAAAGGGAAATCCGGGAAACCGGACCACAGCGTCTCGATGAGCGGCACCCGCTTGTACGGGTGCACACCGTGGGCTCGCCAGATGTTGTCAATATGTGCGATTGTCGTGTTGTGGGTAACAATGCAGTTCTCCACAACATAGGTACGCTCCGGGTGCGCCACCTCTATGCAGACCTGCTCGGTTTCTCCGGCGGGATCGATGCGAACCAAGATGCGTTCTTTGGTAACGCAAGGGTTTCTCTGGCGCGCCAACTTGCGGGAAAGCCTGAATAAAGGCACGTCGTGGACGCGTATGTTGACGCGGTACGACTCCCGTCCCAGCCGTTTTTCTCCTTTGTACGTGTACGATGTTCTGCGTACTCCCATAACCGCAGTACCACCCAACGACTGAGCCAGGAAAACAACCGCATCAGCCAGACACTTTGATGTAGAACTAAACTCAATCTGCCCATTCTTTAGCGCCGATCCATCCGTGTCCATCAGTCCTTGCAAGAGCGCAAGTCGCTGAGGGGCGTCGTTGTACAAATAGCAGTCGGGGACGTGTTTCTCCCATGACCGCTTGCCCATCAACCCCAGCCCCCGCAGGGACGCAGTCAACGGGTTTGAACGAACGAAGTCCCCCTTCGCGTTGCGCGCATACGGGGCCGGTATACTCCAGTCGCAGTTTGTTCCTTTGACTTTTTGCAAACTGACGCCATCAGGAAGCAACCTGCGCACCTCTTCCAACAATTCATCATCAACGCTGGAAAGCCTAACCGCATCTTTGCTGATCCCACCGTCGCCCAACAGCACGCCCATCAGATACGGGTCTACCGGCACGTCGCAAGCGGGCAAGCGCACAGCCCCTACGGCGGGTATGCTGAACCTCTGAGGCGGCTTGGGCCGCATGCCGCCGGGGCTACTCAGAATGTCACGCAGCGAGTACACACCCCATTGCATGTAGCGCCGACCAAAGCTCTGCTTGCCAGTGGCGTTCGGGTTGGCTTTGACAAAGCGAGCCTGCGGGTCTTTGGCCTTCCACAAATGGTCCAAGCCGCAACGGGTAGAGGCGCCATCGTTGAAAGTAAGCCGGTACACCGGCTTCACACCTTGGGGATAGACCCCTACCACAGGAGTAGGCGTGCCATCTCCAGCTATCACCAAGTCACCCACGCACAACTCTCCCATCTCACGCCATCCGCTCGGCGTGAGTACGGGAGTGTCTACCGGCATCTCCTTCCCGTACCGATTTGAGGCGATATTCAGGACAACGGGGTAGTCCGCAATGCAGTATTCTTCCTGTCCCTCGTGGGGGGTAAACGGAAACTCGGCGGGACGCAGCAAATCCCGCCGAGGAGCCCACGGAGATACCAGATCGTCAATCGCGCTCACGGATTACTGCTTGGATTGAATGGGGGGGGGATTGTTCTAAAGGAGGCGGTTGCGTTCATGCGGCGGTACGATCCCGTACCTGCGCCACTTTCGTCGCTCCGCTGTCCGCTCCACGACGTGCAGCGCCACGGTGAGCAGCAGCGCCGGGGTGCAGAGCCCCAGCAAGACGACGATCCAATCCCATAGAGTCGTGTTCATGGCTCTTCCGCGATAGCCGGTTGTGTCGGGTTCTCCGAATGGTGACGGCAGCCCTGATGCTCAAAGGTAAGCAGGCCGGCGCGGTGGGACACAGGGTTCATACATACGCCCCAATCAGAACTGCCGCGCAACTCCGCGAACCAGATGCATCCCGTGGAGCAATCGCTACCCCACTTTCCGTTGCCCTCCCGGTCGTCCCTGCCGTACGGCTGGTAGTCTTCAGGCAGATCCTTCACAACACGCTTCGCCGCGATGTGTGTGACCCGCGCCGCCATGGGCATTTGTGATTCATCCAGCATCGCTCACCTCCATCCGATGTGCAGGTGGGTCGCGACCCAGATCAGGCCGCCCACGATCGCCGCCCCACCGACGAGGGCGAACACGAGCACCGCGTAGATGACTCGCATCCGGGGCATAAAGTCGTAGTCACCCATCGCTCACCTCCATGAGGTCGGACAGGTCGATCCCCTGCCAGGCGCAGTAGCAGCGGGCGATGGCTTCCTCATCCGAAGACCCCTCTGCGACGTACACGCCCTCCGGCGTGTAGGCTGAGAAGATCCCCGGCGTGAGGGCGTACGTCCCGCCGCCGGCTCGCATCTCTTCCACCAGTTCGCACACGTCGCACCAGTCCTGCGGCCAGCGGGGGACGACCGTGGGGCCCTCGTCGGCGTGCAGAGTCCCCGTCAATCCAGTCGTCGGACCACCCCAGCTCCACGGCGGGCTGCGCTGCAAGTCCGTGTAGCCCTTGCGCACCGCGATCCGCCGTTGGATCTCCAGCAGCACCTCGTCCCTCGTCATCTGCATCCGTCCTTTCCCAGCAGGCGGCGCACGGCGATAACGAATCGATCCCACCGCGTGGTCTGCCACGTAAGCTCGCGATACCGGCGCAAGAAGCGGCGCTTGGCCTTCGCGTGGCTCCACGGACGGCGCACGAACAGGTGCGAGTAGGGGGCATGGCTCAGACTCCATCCCTTGACGCGTCCGGGGCCATCCTGCGGCATAAGGTCGCGCGCCTCCGTCGCCAACATGCGCTCATCGGCGGTGACGACGCAGGCGGGCATCTTGTAGCGGCCCAGTTTGGACCGATCACCAAGCCCGAATCGGTCCTCCACGCAATCCATCAACTGCGCCTCCATCTCCGCGTACCCCGCCAGCGATGCTCTGGCCGGACGGGGCACATCCACCAGATACGCCTCGCTGGCGTCGTGCAGCAGGCCGTCCAGCGCGTACCTGCCGCAGCACTCGTACGACACGTGCACGCAGTGCTCAGCCACGGAGTAGTGACGACGAACATGGCCCCCGAACCTGCATTGTAGAGAGAGCGCGTGCGCGATGTCTTCGATGTCGAAGTCCCCGGAGCGGGGATCAGCGGGATAATACCTGCGTCCGCTGCTGGTGCACCCCCAATCACCTACTCGCTCGCGCTCCTCGGTATGAGCATCCGCCTTGGCCGTCACGGCACCGGCTTCCCGCTCACCACGTAGTCCAGCCCCAGCCCCATGGCGCCACAGATGCGCTTCAGCGTCCCCACCTTGACGCTCTCGATGGGACGCTTTCCCTTCTCGATGGAGCAGAGGTGCGTCACCGACATGTCGGCCGCCTCCGCCAACTCATCCTGCTTCATCCCCCGTAGCGCCCGCGCCGCCTTGATGCGGTTGCCGGGGGTGGACGTCTCGCTTGCCATTTTTATCTTCTCTCCCTCGCTGATGATACAGACTGCCATCCAACCTGAATGTAATGCGCGGACGCAAGAAGTCAACAGGCATGAAGCCATACCCACATCTCACATAACGGATGCAATCCACCGCTCCCTTGCCCATCATCAGCCACCTTCCTATTTTGTGGGCTGTCTCTTGTTTTAGCCACGGACTTGCATCTCTCGCCACAAAAGGAGCAACAGAATGAAGTACACGCGCATCAGCTTCGGGATCGCGGCCTGCCTCGCCGTCATGGCGCTGGCCGCCTGCAACGACACCCCCACGCACGCCCGCGACTGCACGTCCCCGTCCGTCTGCGGCGCCAACGCGAACGGCGGCGTCCTCGGCGGTGGCGGTGGCCGCACCGACACCATCCCCCAGCCCTCCAGCATGGGCGACTCCACCGGCGTTCTCGGGGGCGGTGGCGGGCACTGAGCCTGGATCTTACCCACGTAGGTAAAACCAGAAGGGCGGCGCTCTTACGGCGCCGCCCTTCTGGTTTTACTCGCCTTCGTACTTGGCGATGGCGGCACGCATCTGCGCGTAACTACGCACGCTCTTCGCCTCGCCAGCGTCACACTTCCGCACAAACTCGCGACAGGCGGCCAGCAGGTCCGGCGCAGCATTCCAGCGGGCGCAAAGATGGCGGATGAATTCGGATGTCTCCTCCAAATCCAACATACCTCCAGTCTCCACAAAGAAACCGAAATCCCCCGCCTCCACAAAACCGTCATCCCCCGCCGTCAGTATCATACTTTCGATCCCCGACACCTCAACGTCACTCATCTGTCACCTGTCCCTGTAGTTGGCTATCCAGCGTCAACCCGTGAACCTGCACCACCCCCAGCCGCACCATGATCTCGTCGGCACGGGCCCGCACGATGGGCTCACGGCGCCGTGACGCGATGTGACGCGCGCTGGCCGCGTAGTCCATCGCCTCGCCCCGACGTCCCATCAACTCCGCCCCACGCGACACGTCCAACATCTGCAACGCCACCCCTTCCTCCGCCCCCGCCAACTCGTTCACCGCGTGATCGAAGCGGCTCCGCGAAGAATGGAACCAACGCTCGTGCTGTAGCGTGCCGGCCGCGAACGCCTGCGAGGCGAAAAGCACCATCCGCTCGAACGGGTTCTGCGCGTAGAAGGCCGCCTGCGCCGCGGTCTGGTAAAGGAACCGCGCGTCCGTCTCCCGCCGCAGCAGGCGCAGGTACGACAAATCCTGCACGAAGGCGAACAGGCCCGCGGGAGAGTCCCGCCACATGTCCATCCGCACCACCGCGTGCGGCGAGGCGGTTCCCTTGTCGTTGAGCTGCATGGCCTCCACGAAGCAATCATGGTGCGCCGGTCCCAGCCATTCCGCCAGCCGGTTGCTCTCCGCCTCCCGCAGCGCGCTGCGGTAGGCCATGTACGCCTCCTCGTGCTCGGCGCGGTAGCGGTGCATGCGACCCACGCACGCGCGACTCTGGTACATGGTTTCCCCGTCCCCCACCGCGTGTGCCAGATCGTACGCCTTCTGCGCCATCTTGCGGCACAGGCCCACGTCCGCGATGGAGCGCGCCATCCGCGCATGCTTCAGCGTCCGCCGCGCCTCCTCGAACTGCTCCGGAACCTCCTGGATCATGTCGCTTCCTCGCATCGGGACCGGACCCTTCCCATTGACGGGTGATGGCTGCCTGACTTTCGATACAAGATAACTTCCGCGCACCTATCCGGTCAAGGATTATCGGAGCTGGCGACTACCGGGAGCGAATGCTTCAGCCGCGGTGCGCACCCGCCCCATGGACTCGGCGTCATAACCCCAGCGGTTTCCGTCGTAACACCCCTCGCCAAAGAACCAACGGGGCACGGGCGTCGAGTGGCAAACGTACCGACGTAGCGCGATGATGAGGGCGCGCAGCGTTCCGCCTTCCGAGAAGCCCCGCCACCGTCCTTGCTCGTAGTGGGTGTAGACCAGCTTTCCGCTGTACTTGTCGCGGAGCCATACTCGTCCACGAGCGTCAATCTCCAACTGAGAGACACATCCCTCGTGGTGGAAGAACTGACGACCACAGGAGGCGATAAGCCGTATGAATTCGTTGGCCTGCTCCAGCCGGGCGCTCTTCTCGGCCCGCTCCTTGTGGGTGCTCAACTTACACCAGTCCCCTTCGAGTTGAGCACCGCGTTGACGATCTCCTCCTGCAAATTCGCCAGCTCGTCCAACACCTCCTCCGCGGGCACCCCATGTCGCGCGCCGAAGGCGAGCAGGCGCCGCCGGTTGATCTCCAGCAGCGTTTGCGAAAACAGGCGGACGGCGCCGCCGGAAAGCGTGTCCTGCGCCGCCTTCACGCGCGCGATTTCCGTACGGGCCAGCTTCGCCTTCAGCTCCACCAACGCGTCGTATCGCTCCGTGGCCGCCGCCCTCTCCTTGTGCCACTCAGCAATCTCCTTGGCGCGCTGGCGGTGCTCGGCCTCCCTCGCCTTGGCCGCCTCCTCCCCGTGCACCTCCGGGTTCAGCATGGGCAGATCCAGCGGCTCCGGACAGGGGGCGGGATCGTCCAGCACCTCCACGGCGGCGGAAATCAACTCCTCCGTAATCTTCAGCTCGGGGTGGAGCGACAGGTAATCCATGTCGTCCAGCCGGTCGTGGTAGCCCGCGAGCCGCCCCCGCAGCGTGTACCGGGACGCGGTGCCGTTGCGATAGGCGGGGCTCGCGATCCCGGCCAAGCTGTGTCCGCCATGGTTCCGGCAGGCCGGGCGTCCATACCGCGGGTCGCCATCCAACCTGCTCGTCTGGATGGGGCTGCGGACCATGCAGGGTTCATCGAAGCGGTTGCTCCGCCCGCAGACCTTGTAGCCCATGCGTCCGTCACACTCCTCGATCCAGGACACCCACTCCGCCGAACCGGGCTCCAGCCCGTGTCCCACCCGCTCGGGGAAGAGTGGCCCCCGCGGGTCCGTAAGCGCTGACGGCCTCACCGCCGCTCCTCCCTGTCCCGCGCGATAGCATCCGCCAGCGCCAAGGACCGCTCCTCCGCCAGCAGGTCGTCCAGCGCTTCCGCCGGAGACGCAGGCTCCTTCAAATCCGGCAGCGCTGCGCGCATCTCCGCGTTGTAGCCGTTGTGGCGCTGACGGATCGCGGCGAGGGCAGCATACGCCTCGGCATGATCCTGCGCGGGAGCGGAGCGGAGGGCGGAAACGACAGAAGCCGCGATCCCGTCCCACGGAAGACGGTTCATCTCGCGCGGGTAACTCTGCGCATAGTTCCTCAGAACTGTGACCACCGTAAGCCGATCGGCCTCCTCCCGCTCACGCGCGGTGGCCTCGGCCACTACCCTGTCCCACTCGGCGCCCGGTCCTTCGTCCGTCTCCCGCGCGGCTCCCTGCTGGGAGGGGACGGGAGGCGTGGCGTAAACACGCTCGAACTCGCGGCCGGGGGCGAAGTCGGCCGGCGCGCCGTGCACGCAGCAGTAGGGGTCCAGCACGTGCGGGTGCAGCAGGCCCACCGAGCCGTCCTCCGGGCTCGCCCATTCACACGTGCAGCATACGCTTTCTTCCTCCCCGTCCCCCTGCTGTGCACCGGAGGGAGCATCCCCCTCCTCACCGATGAAACCGTTGGCCCGCCGCACCCGCTGCACCGCCTCGGGGATGGTGTCGGCACACTCCCGATTATCGCCCTGCGTCGCCCACCACACCGGAGACCCCCACACCGTTCCAGAACTCATCGTCACCGTGGGCTCATCGCTCGCCACGGTCACATACTCGCTCTCGTCAATCTCGCTCATCGCCTCTGTCCTTGTGTCCGGTTTGGTTACGTTCAAGACGTACGGGTGACTCTACACTCTACCGGCTCGTTCCAAATTCGTCCGGGTTACTCGTCTGCTACGACTCGTTCTTTTGGTCCGGGTTACTCCGCGCGGCCCGACTCGCTCTTAGCATACGGGTTGCTCTAGTACGGCGGCTCGCTCACACACTTCGGGTGACTATTCAGTTACGACTCGTTCCCGAATTCCGGGTTACTTGTGCCAAACGGCTCGCTGTGTGTCTCAGTACCTCCCAATCATCTGCCACGGTCCCACGTACGACGCCTCGGAATGGCCCAGCACGGAGATGGCGTAGGGCTGACCCACCGGCAGGCCCAGCGCTTCCCGCCACACTTGCCAGAGATGCGACAGGAAAAGCTTCTCCGTCTTGCGCAGCGCCGTCAGGTGCTTGCGCCCGTCCGCCCAGCCCACGCGCTCGCGGTCCAGCTTCGCCCGCTCGGCGCGGTACACCTGCTCGTACTTGCCCCGCGGCACCTTCAGGAAGCCAGTGCCTACCAGATACATCTGCTTCTTCACGTAGGCGTCGTAGGTGGACTTCTGCCCGCGCGCCGGCTTGGGCTGGGCCGCACGCACACCGTCCTCCGGGCCGGCCACCTTCACCAGGGCGCCGGTGCACGAGGCGGTGCTTCCGAGCGCCTGATGCTTGCCGGTCACGTTGTAGCCCACCGGCCAGTCGCGCGTCATACCGCAGGCGGCGCAGGCGTAGCGCTCGCCGGGCACCGTGGCGAGGCCCGCGTACGCCCAAAACGCGGACGCCGTGGTCGCCTTCCTCGGGTCCAGCCGCGCCAGCAGCTTGCACGCGAGCGTAGGCCCGATCCCCTTCACCTGCGACAGCCACGGCCAGCAAACGTGGTCTTTCAGCGCACGCTCCATCTCCTTGCGAAGCTCCTGCTCCTCGGACCACGCGCGGTGGTACATGCGGCCCAGGATCGGCACCGGCCCGCTCTCCTCGCCACGGGCGATGGCGCCCAGCATCTCCTCCACACCCGCGACCTCCTCCGTCCCCTCGCCCCACGTCTCGTCGCGGCCCTGAAGCACGGCGCGAATCTGCTCGCCGCACCCGATACGCTTGCGCTGCGCCTGCTCGTACCCGTCCGCGAGGAAACGCAGCATGCGGTCGTTCTCGGACTGCGGGGGCGCCTCGTGGTTGGCCGCCGACAGAACCGTCTGCGTCGCCACAAAGGAGTCCAGATCGGCTTCATGGCGTCCGACAAGGCCACGCCGTGCCTTCCACTCCTCGTTCTCCTGATGCTCACGCAGTTCCGTCAGCCCCTTCTTGCCGAAGCCGCGAATCAGCAGCAGCGCTTCGTCCGACAGCCGCGCCGCCGCCGCGGGCGTGGCGAAGCCGTCGCTGCGCAGCGCGTTGGACGTGCGCGCCGACAGATCGGACCAATCCTCGTCCCGCCCGGCCACGGCGGCTCCGTGGCGGGAGGAGAAGAACGTCACGTCCGTGCGCTCCCCGCTTGCCAGCTCCTTCAGCGCTTCCCTCTCGATGGTGCTCATCTTCGGCTGCCTTGCTTCCGGTTGGTAGTATACAAATTGTACTGCGACGTAATCAACTTACATCACGGCATAACTCCGCGCAAGTGTCTCGTTACTGCGGACCTGCCATCGTGGATGCCGCGGTAGGCGAGGCGGGGTGCAGAGGCGCCAGCAGCAGCGTATAGGGCGGCGAGCCCTCCGGCACCGCGGCCGGGGTGATGATGATCGGCTGTCCGGGATGGCCGGGCAGGTCGATCCGTGCCTTGTCCCCCGGCACCTTGTCCATCAGGGCGAGCATCTGCTTGGCGTTGATGCCGCAGGTGAAGTCCGGCCCGTCCCCCTCCACATCCACCATATCGCGTGCGAGCCCGTTGCGGGTGGCGCTGTACAGGTGCAGTTCCTTGGCGTGACGCACCGCGAAACGCACCGGATGGATGTCCTCGCCGCTCGCCACCACGTCCATCCGCATCAGCGCCTCGATCAGCGGCTTGCGCTCCGCCTCAATCCAGGAACAAAGCTGCTGGCGCGCCCGATTGAGCACGTCGTCCACGACGGAGGGGAACAACTCGGTGAGCGTCTTGGCGTGGTACTCCCGGTCGCCGGCCCGGAACGATGCCCATCCCTTGTCCACCGACACGCCGACCGAGTCCGTGGGCTCGAAGAAACGCTGCACGTTGGCGACGGACGGGGGCAACAGGCTGATTTCGGTTCCCGGCTCCGGCTGCCGTCCGCCCTCATAGGGAACCTGAAGCTCCGCGAACACAGCGCTGTCCCCCGCGATGACCTGCATGTGCGTGGGCTTGAAGCGCAGCGCCATCCCCAACAGCGCCGGCCGCCCCATCTCCGGGGTCGCCACCGCGAACGCCACATGATCCGCGGCGAGGTGCAGGTACTCCCCCGGCACGTACAGGATCGGGTCGTCCGGGGCGCCACCCACCGGCGGGAAATCGTCCACGTCCATCTGTGGGATGTCGTACCGGCTGCGGCCCACGGCGATGGCCACCATCCCCTTGCCTTCCACCGCGAACGACACCTCCAGCCCGCTCGGCTTGCGCAACGCCTCGGCCAGCATGTGCGCGCCCAGCAGCAGCCGCCCCGGCTGGCGCACCATCGCCGCGACCCGGATGCGGGCGGCGGTCTGGATGTCCGTCCCGGTCAGCGTCACGTACCCGCCGGACGCCTCGATGAGCACGCCCCGGCCAGCGGTGATGGGCAGGCGGGGGTTAATACTCCGCATCACAAGGGCGAGCGCGGACGAAAACACACTCGCGTTGGCTGTGAATTTCACCACTTCCTCCTTTTCATGTCCTTTGCACCCTCCGTCAACCACGCGCCGATAGCGATCAACCAGCACAACACCCACACTACTAGCGGAATCCAGACTGGAGACAACACCAACCACCACGACCAATCCAGCTTCCCGCTCATCTTCATTCCTACCAGTGCTCCCTGCACGCTACCCATCAACATCCTTGCGATTCCTTCAAAACCAAACAGATTCGCGCCGACCTGCTTCCATTTACTCATCTTCCCCTCCCCCCTCACTTATCACCACGTCACCGTCCGCCAACGGGATCGCCTGCCCATACTCCGTCCTGCACACCCGTTTGAAACCGTTGTTCTCCATGTTGGACAGCAAGATTCTTTCATTCGGGTCCGCCCTCTCCCTGACTTCCTCCACCGTTTCTTCGCGACCGTACATCGTCCACGGCGAACAAACCTTCCAATCCCCTGTCAGGGCTCCCGACTCTCCTTCCACCTCCTCACGCTCCACCAATCGATACCCAAAGGTATGCGGTCGCTTCCCGGTCAGCCCTCCTTCGGGAAACTTCACATAGCTGTTTTCCGAAAACAGCAATCCAGGATGCAGATACTCCACATATCGAACGATCATCTGCTCCGTCTCCTCGCAAAGGGGGTCTTATGCCGCACGTGCGGCCATGCGCTCCAACAGCTCCTCCATCATCCCACGTTCGTCGCTCGCCATCTCTCCGTCCGTCGCGGTGGACACCTCCCGGCGCCTGCGGTCCAGGATCGCCATGATATCCTCCTCGATGGTGTCCTCCGCCAGCAGATACCAGTGGTTCGCCGGATCGGGCTTGTCGATGTGCCCAACTCTCATCTCCAACTGGTCCATGTCGTCCGGCGTCCACCCCAGTTCGATGATGGCGGTGTCGTTGGCTGCGGTCAGCGTCAGGCCCATGCCGCCACTCTGGAAGTTGATGGAGATGAGCGGGCACGCCGGGTCCGCTTTGTACTCCCGGCACGGGAATTCCGCGGCATAATGCAGCTCGTGGGAACGTCCGCACGCAGCACAGCGCTGGAACCGCGTCACCGCCTCGTCCTTGCGCCCGGCCGTCACCCCGCCGTGGATGTACGGGGCCTGGAACCGCCGCGCCACTTCCTCCACGACCTCCTGATGCCACGCGCCGACGATCAGCTTTTCGCCGCTCTCCTCCATGAAATTGCCGATCCACTCCACCACGCCCGCCATCTTGCCGAACGCGGCCAATCGCTTCAACGCCCCGATGCGTACCAACCCCTCCGCCCGCTGCGCCCGGTAGGCGGCATCCTGCGCCCTCGCCTTGCGCGCTTCCCGGCGCTGCTCCGGGCTCATCCCCTCCAGCGACGCGTTGAACTCGCGGTCCTTCAGCGCATGCTCCGCCGCCCAGCCGGCCACGTCACGCTCCGCGCGCTGGTATTCGGCGCGGTTGTCGATGGTGAAGGGCACGATGTGCCGCTCCACCATGGGAATTTCCGCATACACGTCGCGGCGGCGGCGGCGCACCATGCAGACGCTCCGGAGTCTCTGGTTCAGCTCCACCATGGCCTCCGGCGGCACCCGCACGCTGCCCATGACGCCGCCAGCATAGCCACAGTAGCGGGTGGCGTAACCGTAGAAGCCACCCATGTCGTCCAGCCGGTCGATGATCTGCAAAGGCTCGATCAGGTCCGCCGCCTGCTTGCGCATCGGCGTGCCGGACAGGAGAAGCTGCACCATGTCGTGCATCACCTCCCGGCAGCGCGTTCGCCAGCCGGCGGCGAGGTGTCGCAGCACCAGCGTGCGCTGCGCCTTCCGCCCCAGCACGTGGCGGTGGAACTCGTCGCAGACCAGCCCGCGAAACAGCATCTCCGCCAGCGGGCCGTCGCAAGTATCCACGATGCGCTTGCCGCGGTTGTTCACGGTCCAACGCACCCCGGCCCAATCCATCAGGATGTCGTAATTGATGATGAGGACTTCGGCGCTACGGAGCTGGCGCAGGCACTCCCCGAACCATTTCTCGTGCCGCTCGGCATAGCGCAGCGCCGGCCCCGTCTCGATCCAGTTGTCCGGCTCGCGCGGCGCCTTGCCGTCCAACACCGCCACGGATCTTCCGAGCAACCAGCGCTCCGCTTCCCGGCGCCATGCAGACTTCAGGGTGGCCGGCACCACCAGCAGCGCGGGATAGGATTCGGTGTGGCAGAGGGTCGCCAACGCCTGTGCGCTTTTCCCCAAACGCATCTCGTCCGCAAGGATGATCCGCCGCTGCCGGGACGCGTAGGAGACGCCCACGCGCTGGAAGGGGCGCAGCGTGCCGCCGAGATTGTCCACGTGGAATTCAGTGTCGGGCAGGCGACTTTCTTCAAGGTTGGCTTCCGCGCGCTGGAGCGCCGACTCCGCCCGCTCCAGCGCGTCGGCCTCCACCTCGAAGTCGTGCTCGGCGGCGAAGCGCAGCAACTCCGCGCCGGTGAGCTCCGGAACCTCCCACACCTTCTGTGCGTTGACCCAGCGCGCCCCCGGCAACTGCTTTACCGCAGTCACCAGCGCCGCGCTGTACGGGAATGAGACGCAGAACCGTTCTCCACCCCAAGTCACCCGGCGAGGGTTGGGACGAGGCTGGGCTTCGGTATCCACCTTGGGCTCCTTCCGCTCCCACGTGGCCCGCGCCGCCGCCACTCGCTCCGGGTCGCTGAGATAGGCGTCCGCCTTGGCCCAGCGCACGCGGGCCTGCCGCGCTAGTTCTTGCTCTCGGGATACAACAGATTCATCAACTTGTCCGCCTCTTCCACTACGGACTCCAGAATCCCTTCCATGAATCGCACCGGGTCGGTGCGGTCCGCAGTCTTGAAACGATGTACCGCTTCGCTCTTCGCTCCGACAATGGCGGACTGTATCAATCCCCTCGCCTGCTCCCTGTCCAGCATCGGATTCCTTGGGTTGATGGGAACGCAGATCCACGCACTTGCGCGGCAACCAGCATTCGATTGTGGTTTCTGTGGCGACACGATTCCGGATGGCTTCCCGCTCGGCGGGGCTCATCGCGGCGTAGGTTTCGGCGTGGGGCAGGCCCAACTCTTTGGAACAATCGGTCCCGAATCCCAGCAGGCGAGAGGCGGGGTTATCGATGTCGCGACCGCAGCGCTGGCAAACCTCACATTCACGCACCAACACGTGCGCGCGAACCTGCACCGCAGCCGGCGTTACGCGGACAACCTCGGCGGCGATCTCGCGGCTGGCGATGCCCTTGTCCTTGGCCAGCCACGCGGGCAGGCCCAATTCAATGCGATCCCCTACCGCAAACTGCACTTCCGCTGTCGTCATTCGCCATGCTCTGATCGGTCAACCCGCGAACCAAATTCATCTGCATGGCAATCTATGCTAACCCGGAGCAGAAGTCAAGCAGCCTGCGAAACGGCGCAGCAGGGTCCATGGCGGCTGAGATTGATATCCTCCATCGGATGCAGCTTGCCGCATTCCAGGCACGGCGCACGCACGATCTCGCGGGTTTGATAGATGCCGGTGAAGCGGAAGCCCAGCCGCCCCTTCAGTAGATGCTCGGCCGCACGGGGGTGCACTCCCAGTCGCCGCCCAAGGTCGGGCCACGTAAGGCGTCGCTCCGGCGGCTCGCGCAGGCTTTCGTTGACGGCGCGCCACCCGTCGTCCGTGGTGATCTGGTGGCGCCTGCGGCTGGGTCGATTGTCCGCCGGCTGCATCAACACCGGCTTGCGCATCACCTCCTTGCGCCGCTGGCAAAAAAGCTCGACGGCCTCCATGTAGATGGCTCCGGCGTCGGGGCTCCAGTCCGCCCAGCGCCACGGAGCGCCGGACGGATAGAGGGCCGCGGTAATCTCGGCGTCCATGGTAAGCTCACCAAAGCGGGCGAGCACACGTTCCACGACGACGACGATCTCTTCGCGGGACAGCGGGGAGAAGGGGAGGTATGTTTGCGGTGGGTTCATGGCAACGGTCACGTAGGGTGAAGCAATCTCGTCCCAACAACACTCACGCGGTTCGTAAAGAGATCGAACGCAATCGCTTCCTGACCGGGACGCCAGACCGGGTATCCCATCTCCTCCGCGTATCCCACGGTAGAGGCAGTGCCCCTTCCTCCAAGAAACGCAACCACTAAATCAGGATACGATTTCTTCAGCATTTCCCGATTGCGGATCGGGCCAGCGCGCCTTCCGTGCTTCTGCCAGTCGGCAGGAAACTCCATCAGCGCCACATCCATGCGTTCAGCCCACTCCTTGGCAAACATATCCGCGCCCGGTGCCCCACCATGCACCAAGAGCGTGATCGGCCGCTTTTCGTGCAACTCACACAGCGCTGCGAACACAAAAGTCCGGGACGCATAATCACGACCCCCGGTCACCACCACCACGTTTCGTGTCACCATTCTTCACCTTCCTGCACGTGGCGCTGCGTGATCCGGAGGTTCCTACGGTTGAAGCGAAAAGGCACTTCCAGGGTCGGACCGTGGCGGTTCTTGGCGAGCACCGCCACGCTGTCAACGTCTCCGGTGGGGTAGGCGTGGCCGTTACCGTGCAGGTTGATGCTCTCCGTGACCGGCCGGACGCGGGAATGGTCGGGGATGATGATCTGGTCCGGATCGGCGGCCATCTGCATGCCCCCGTAGAGATCCTGCATCACCGGCGTCTCCTTCTTCTTCGCGGCCTCGTTAGTGAGCTGCGACAGGCCAAAGATCAACAGACGGTGCTCTTTTGCCAGCCGGAAAAGCGACTGCGAGCCAGCGATGGCATGCTCATGCACCTTCTTCTCCACGCCGTGCGAAAGCATCCACAAAAGCTGGAGATAGTCCACCACGAAGGTGCGACAGCCACAGTACTCCCACAGGTGCAGGATGGACGACGTTACATCGTCTACACTGCGCAACAGCTCGCGGTTCGCTTTGATGACACCACCCGTCTCCTCCATGATGATCGCCATCCGCTCGGCGGCAATATCCCACGTCGCGCGGTTGAAGCGCTCGCCGTAGCCAAGCTCCGCCGCCGTCACGTCCGCGATCATGGGCAGGAACCGGCCGGCGTTCTGCCCCTGAGACATCTCCATGGAGACAAAGCCCACGCGCTCGCCGTGCATGAAGGCGGTGGCGGCGCAGTTCTGCGCCAGCATGGACTTGCGACCGTTCTGCCCGCCGCCGATCACCACGTACCAGCCGTGGGCAAGCCCCGCCTCGCCGCCCTCGTCGCCACAGGCTTCGGACCACTTGGCCCACGGCGTAGGTACCACGTCGAGCGGACGTTCCCGCTCCTCCGCCATGCGCTCCAGCGTGTCGCCAACCAGCGAATCGAAGGCGAACGGCGGCTTGGGGGTGCCAATCTTCTCCGCGGCCCGCATCAGCCCGTCCATGCGGACACGGAAGCCGGCCGGGTCCTGCTGGCGCAGCGCGCAGGGGTCTTTGGCCCCCGCCGCGGCGGCGCGGATCACCTTGGCATCCGGTAGGTCAGCGGCGATGGAGCGCACCATGATCGCACCGCCGCCGTCCGGCTCCTCCCACACGTAAACGTCACGGTCCGTCAGGAAGGGCAGCACGGCTTCCCGGCAGTGCAACCACGTATCGGCCCCAGGAAGGCCCAAGGCCATGATTCCGACGCACCAGAGTGCCTGCGTGTCAGTCTCCCCTTCCACGAGGAACACAGGAGCGTCTGGCGCGATCTTGGGGAGCATCCAGAGCCCGTAGCAGCCGGGGATGCTGCCGCCCTCGCCCTCCCAATACTGGTTCTTCTTGCCCGGCCGCTTCTGGAGGCGCAAGCGGCGGCGCAGGAGCGCGCCGTCCAGCCCATAATAGGGGATGTACACCACGGGCGAGCCGAACTTGCCCACTTCGGACACCACGCCCCACGACTCCAGCCGGTCCGCTGGCAATCCCTTCTCCGCCGCGTAGTCGTCCACCGTGTAGCCGCGATGCTGGCGGATGCTCACCTCGATTCCCAGCGCGTCGGCCAGCCCCATCAGGCGCCCGCTCCCCTGACCGCCGCACCCGCTGCACTTCCAGCCGTACTCGCCCAGCATGGCGGACGCGGTCGTGTCGTCGTGGGCCACCAACGGGCAGCGGAAGCGGAGCAGGCCGTTCGGTCCCGGCGTCGGCTTCAGCTCGGACCTGCGGCGAATCTCGTCCGCCAGCAGGGCGCGCAGCCCGGCGATGTCCGCGACTTCGATTGCGGCGCTCATGCGGCCACCTCCAGCGGAGCGTCAAACTCCTCCGGCCACGGCGCATACTCCCGTTCCGCCAGCCCCACGGTTTCCCCAGCGATGCCCATCTGCCGCTTCAGCCGCACCGCCTCCGCCCGGCGACCGTCCCGGAGCGCCGCAACGAGGTGGATCATGTCCAGCTCACGGCCGGTGTAGCCCCGGAACCCGCCGCCACTGGCCGCAGCCCGCATCGGCGCCGCTGCCGGCACGTCGGCGTCCTCGTCCACCGGCCACCACGGCTCCAGCTTCAGCTTGGACCGGGCAGTCCGCATGTGGCGCTCAACCGTATCGTCGTCCCGGAAGATCGTTTCCGGGTAGGTGTAGTCCACGCCGTCCGGATTCCGACTGCGGTCCGCCCCGGTCATGAACCCATCGGCCCGCGCCCCGGCCACCGCCAGCCGAAGCTGCTCCCGGTTGTAGCCGGCCCGGAGCCGGTCGCGGACTTTCCGCCACCCGCGGCTCTTGGGATCGTAGTTGCGCTTCCGCCCCGTCGCTGAACGCCAATCGTCCAGCACTGCCGCCACTTCCGTAGCCTCCCGGTCCGACTTCCTCTCCTTTGGCGCCTCAATTTCCTTGTGGGGAAGGGAAGAGGGGAGAAAGGGGGAGGAGGAAGAGGCGGGGGGGACTATAGGGG
>Ga0247824_10000014_pt1 | contig 61241 bp, 88 predicted proteins | sample 13C_PalmiticAcid_FD_194412 | JGI IMG/M metagenome (GOLD analysis project Ga0247824, IMG submission 194412) | Soil microbial communities from agricultural site in Penn Yan, New York, United States - 13C_PalmiticAcid_Day48 | ecosystem: Environmental > Terrestrial > Soil > Agricultural land...
CCTCTGTCGCACCGTTCAGCAGTAGAAACCCTTTAGCGGCTACAGGGTTGGACGAAATTTTTTGTTTTTCGGCCAGGGGACCACCGGGTAACGCGGAAACACGGGAGTTTGACCAGATTCGGCACTTTCGGACCCCGGATCGGAGCCAAACGCGCAAGTATCCAAACTTGGACGACTGGATCGCAGGTTTAAACGGATTTGTTTGATTCCCGGGCCTGTCTGCCTAGATACCTGGATAGACCCCCATTTTTCAGGTCTCTGGCTAAAATAAATAAATTATATTTTTTGTGTAGGCTAGGCAAAGACTTCAAAAAGGGGGGGGTATCTAGGTATCTAGGCAGCAGAATCAGTCGTCCAAGTATCCCCGTTTAAATTTTCAGTCGTCCAAGTATCCGCGTTTAAATCTCTCGCCCTCGACGCTTCGTGATGCTGCGGCCCCGTGGTCGCAAACGCGCAAGTATCCATATATGGACGACTGGCAGACCACCAACAAACGCGCAAGTATCCATATATGGACGACTGGGTGTCGGTCGAGCGGAAAACTCACAGACGAAAAAAATCCGCCACGAGGGCGGATCGGTTGGCAAACGGTTTTCTTTAAAACTCGTCGTCAGCGTCGAGGATCTCGTCCTTGCGCTTTTCGTAATACTCCAGCACCTTGTCAGGGTCGAGCACGTCGTTGTCCACGAACAGGGCCGGATCTTTCGACCAGAGGTACGTGCGCGAGCCGTTGATCGTCATGCGGCCGATCTGCTCGTAGCCTTCACGGTCGAGCATGGTGCCCAGGGCCTTGGCTGAAGGGAACGCCACGTTGATCGCGTCGAAGGCTGCTTCGAGGTGGCCCGTGGCAACCAGCTTGCGCGAGACCAACTCCCAACCGTTGTCGTCGATCACCTCTTCGAGAGTCAGAACGAACGGCGGCTTGGCGCGGCGGATCATCGCGAGCCGGGCCTTGGTGTCCGGGGCGTTGTCCATCGGCTTGAAGTCGTCGGCCTGCTTGTGATTGATCAGCCAATGACGCAGCGCGCCCGGCGACTCTTCAATGCAACCGTACAACTCGGCGTAGTAGTCCGGGTGCTCGGCCTTGAACTCCTTGAGCCGCTCGCGGTTCTGCCACTGGCTGAACAGCACGAGGTAGCGTCGGTCGTTGTCGGTGATGGGCAGCGCGTCCTTGAAGTTGGTGAAGAGCAGGTAGCTCGTCATCGCCTTGATGTTGTGGATCGGTTTGCCCTTGGGGTGGATCTCGACGATGGTGTTGGCAATGAACGGCTTGATCTTGTTGAGCACCTCGTGTTTGTTCTTGTCGTCCACCAGCCGCACTTCCTCGACGCACGCCAGCACCTGACCTTCGGCCCAGTCGCTGAAGTCCGAGTGGAAGATCTGTGCGTTGAGCATGCGCACGTTCGAGATCCCCATGACCATTCGCATCATCTCGGCGAAGAAGGTCTTGCCGTCGCCTTCGACGCCTTGCAGCAGCACGCCGTAGCGCACGTGATCGCCCGGGTTCTGCACGACCCACGACAGCCAGTCGATCAACATGCGCTGCTCACGCTCATCAGGCAGCAAGTGGGCGATGTGCGCCTTCACGCGGTTGATCGCCTTGCGGTCACGTGGTGACAACTTCTCAGGCATGGCCGGGATCTCGTTCTCGTGGTAGGTGTTGGCGAACGTGCCGGCCTCGGTGTAGATGATGTCGTCGTCACCGGGCATGAACCGCAGACCGTTGACCACCGGCACGCGAAAGGTGTTGAGCGCTAGTTCCGATGCCGAGTTCGACGCGGCCTTCTTGCCGTCGAGCAGATCCTTCTTCGTGAACGCCTTGCGGTCGTACATCGCGTCGAAGCCTTGCTTGCTGGCTGAGATCTTGCGCTTGAGTGAGAAGAAGCGGTCATTGCTCGTGTCGTACACCCAGTCGGTACACCACTCGGGGGTCTTGTCGTCAGCACCACCGGAAAATGCAATCGCCTTCTTGATCTCGGACAGCGGGGTCGCGGCGCCAGTGATCCCATCGAGCGACTTCTTCGCCACCTGGGACAGACGCGAGCGTGTGAGGCTGTCGATCTCGGCTTCGCGCGTGGCTGTGCGGGCCTCTTCCCATTCCTTTTGGGTCTTCGCGTTCTGGAATCGCTCTTGCAGTTCGACACCCAACTTCAGCGCCGCCGTCTCCATCGCTTCCTTCGCCATCTTCACGATGTAGCGGGCGGTGATGGGGGCACGCTTCTTGCCACGGATCGCGAACGACTTCCAGCGGCGATCCAGTTCGTCGGCGTCGTAGTTGTCGGCCTCGCTGGCCCACTCGTTCCACAACTCCAGCCCCTGGTCATCACCGTCGTACTGGTGATAGAGCGCCATGCCGATGTTGATCCACTCATCGTGGTCCTCGGGATGCGGCACCATCATCAGGTAGTTGCGCAGTTCATCCTCTTCGATGTCGATGGCGTTGGAGTCTTCGGCCCACGGGTTGTCGTCACCACCGGATGCACCGGCAAGACGCTTACCCTTGATCTCGCTCCAGCCGCGCTCGCGTGCGAGTTCGTCGAAGTAGTCGAACAACTCTGCGATCTGGCCGGCATCGAGCGTTGGCAGATCCGCCGCGCGCACGTTCAACGGGTTCTTCTTGTCAGGCCACGTGTACGGCTTGTTGGTGTCGGGGTGCTTGTGGAAGGCGACGAACTGCTGGCCGTCACCGAGCACCTCGATCATCTGGTCTTGACACCACTCGTCCTGATACTTGGTCGAGCGCATCTTGCGGAAGGGCTCATCCGTGCGGAAGACGAAGAGGCGCTTGGGTGCTCGACCGATACGCATGGGTGCAGCGCCGAATTTCTTGCGGACCCACGCGTCAACGAGTAGAGCGACCTCTTCATCACGCACGTCGATGTCGATGGCCGGTGTGTTCTTCGTCAGGACACCGACGCCGGCCCATCGGTGGCCGTCTTTATCAACCCATTCGCGGATCTGTGCCGTGGTTGCTCGTGCCTTTTGCCAGCCGTCGAAGCCGGGCGCCTTCTTTCCTACCGAGATAGGAACGACGGTGTATCCGTTTTCGATGAGACGTGGACCGTGAAGCGCGAGGTAACCGCCCTTTTGCGACAGAAATTCCGCCTCTGTCAGCGGCTTCTTGTCGTTCATACGGTCGGTGTCTTGCTGGTCTTGATTTCGAGGGGGTAGACGAGATGATCTTCAGTGATCAGCGTCGTGCCGGTGCCGGCGATGATCGTGTGCGCCATGGCGCGAGAGAAACTGCCGTTGCGGATGTGTACGAGAATGGTCACGTTGTTCGTCATCTTGAGAAACTTCGTGAAGGCCCGGATGCTGGGACGACGGCAGTGGTGAAGCGCGAGAAGATAGATGATGAAGGTGAGGCGGGCGGTGGCTCGCGCCGAGTCGGTCTTCTGAGACTCGACCCACTTGGGAAAGTACATAGGGATGCTCCGGTTTGGTCAGGGACGAAAATATTCTACGACAGGGCTTGCGACTTGCGGTGAATGCTGCATAATGCGGTCCATGCACACAGCAAACACCCTTCACACAGCGATGCACGCCGAGGTTATCGTGTAGCATCCGCTTCCCTCCCCAGTCGGCCAAGGCCGGCATCTGATCACTTTCCCCGGCCGACGGCAAGACTTGCCCACCTGTTGACGGCTTTCAATTCTCGGGCTATGAGGAACCTCCAATGACCATCGAAACCAAAATCGACGAACTGATCGCAGCACTCGACCGCAACACCGCCGCCCAGGGTGGCAAGACCTCGGCTGGCGCCTCGGGCTCGGCCGGCACGACGAGCACCAAGGAAACCACGACCAAGCCGTCCGGCAAGGGCAAGGCCGCCGCCTACGAGGCGCAGCACACCAAGGCTGAGGCCCAGGCGCTCGCCAACAAGGTGAAGGACGAGAAGGGCGTGGAAGTCATCCGTGGCCTGATCAAGAAGCTGGGCTACGACAAGCTGGCCGACATCGCCAAGGCCGAAGACCTCGACAAGCTGTACGACGCGTGCGAAGCCGAACTCGGTGAAGACGACGCGGGCGGCAGCGACGACGACGGCATCTAATCGGCCTGGGACTGAGCGTGTCTGAGCATCCAATCAATCTGGTTGATCTCGCGGCGATTCGTGATGGCACCGGCCACACGATTTTCTCGCCATCGAGTTCGGCCATGTGGTTGACATGCTCAGGCTCGCTAATTCCAAACCTTCTCGCCCCCGACGACGCGGGCGAGGATGCCGCATACGGCACAGTGGCACACGAGTTGACTGAAGAGCAACTGAAAACAGGTCGTGTACCAGTGGATCGTATCGGTGAGACGGTCACCGTGAAGAACGGGAAGAACGTTTTCAAGATCCTGATCGATGAGGACATGCTGCGGCACGTGCAAACGGCCGTGGACTATTGCGAGTGGATGCCCGGTGATCACTTCACCGAGCGTCGCGTCTTTTTTTCGGAGTACACCCCGCTAAAAAAACAGAGCGGCACGTCGGACTTCGCCAATTGCGAACCCCACAAGTTGACGATCACCGATCACAAGTTCGGTCAAGGTGTGAAGGTCCATGCCGCGATGAACTACGACGATCCGCGCTGTGTGATCATCAACGACATCGACGACAGCTTCGAGTTGAACGGGAATTCGCAGGGCCTGTTGTACGCCCTGGGTTTTTTCCTTGAGTACGACTGGATGTACGACTTCAAAGAGATCGTGATCCGCATCTCGCAGCCGCGTTTGGACCACTTCGACGAGTGGCGCACCACCCGAAAACACCTGCTCGCCTTTGCTGAGTTTGTTCGTCGTCGCTCGCACGACGCGTGGAAGCTCAACGCACCTCGCCGTGCCAGCACCAAGGGCTGCGAGTGGTGCAAGGTGAAGGCTGACTGCCCCACCTGGGCGGTGATGTACGAAGACATGGTGTCGGCCGCTTTCGACGTGCGTGCCGAGGCTGACATCGAGACGGTCGAGGAACTGAAGTCGCGCCTGGATGATCCGATCGATGGGTACAAGGTGCCGTTCGCCGATGCGATGAAGCTCACCACCGAGCAACTCGAAACGATCCTCACCTTCCGGCGTGCGTCAGAGAACTGGTTCAAGAAGATCGAGGAAACGTTGAAGCAACGCGCACGTGAAGGCGTTAAGCTCGGTCAATGGAAGCTGGTCGCGACGAACACACATCGCTTCTTCCGCCCTGGCGCCGTGAAGAAGATCCTCGCGCTGCCTGTGCCCACTGGCCGCAAGCCCATCACACGCGACGAACTCGTGAAAGAGACCGTTGTGTCGCCCGCAGAGGGTGAGAGAATTTTGGCGACGCACGGGTTCAAGCCCGCGCAGATCGAAACCCTGTTTGCTGACCTGACGGATCGACCGCCAGGACAGCCAACCCTAGCAAGGTCCAACGACAAGCGGCCCGAGCTAGGTGATCCGACCGATGGCGTCTTCGATGACGTGTCGGAGGATTTTTAAACCCTGAAACCCCGCTTAACCGCAAACCCGGAGTATGAAATGAGCAAATTGGAAGTTGTGAAGAAGGTCAAGAATGGTGTGCTGTACCACGACGACAAGGGTGTACCGCACATCCGACTCGACAACGTGCGCATTTCCTACCCCTTCGTCGGCACGCCCTCGGAAGACGAGAACGATGAGGGCAAGACGCAGAAGAAGTGGCGCATCGTCGCGATGCTGCCCAAGTCGTCGCACAAGGAACTGAAAGACCTCGTGAAAGAGCAGATCAACTTGCTGATCGCCGACGCGCAGAAGAAGGACTCGAAGGTCAAGGTGCCGATGTCGCACTGGTGCCTCGCCGACGGCGACGAGAAGGAAGACTCGAACATGGAAGGCCACTTCCTCGTGAGCGCGAGCGACGGCAAGTACCGTCCGAAGGCTCGCGATGCGCGCGGCATCCTGATCGACGACATCGACAAGATCGACGAGACGTTCTACGGCGGCTGCTGGGGCAACGTGATGATCCGCCTCTGGTACTTCAACGGCACCTCGAAGAACAACCCGAAGAAGGCCCTCGCCAAGCGTATCGTGGCCGGCTTCGTGGGTGTGCAGTTCGTTCGCAATGACGAGCCCTTCGGTTCGGGCAAGGTGGACGACGAAGACGCCTGGGATTCGGTCGAAGGCGAAGGCGGCGGCGACGGCGAAGACGACGGCGAAATCTGACCTGCGAAGGTCGCAACTCTCGGCCGCTTCGGCGGCCATTCACTCAAGAAGGAAAAATCATGAAGCAAAGCAAAGTCAGTAAGGTCGGCGCGAAGGTCACTGTGACCCGTCGCAATGGCGAGAAGGTCAACGGCAAGGTCGTGAGCGTCGAAGACCGCCGCAATGGCCGCTGGGTCACGGTGAACGTCGCCGAACCCCGCAAGCCTGCTGTGCACGCCGTCGTGCGTGAATCGCAACTGACCGCGTTTTAAACAGCGCGTGCTCCCCACAAAGCCCGGTTCGCCGGGTTTTTGTTTTTGGAAGGAACGTTATGGCATTTGTGAAAGCGCGCTCGGGAACGAAGTTCGGCGAAGAGCGCCCCACGGCAGTATCCGATACGGAGTGTCTGCCAAACTACTGGTCGATCTTCTTCAAGGATCTCGCAACCGGCCGCGTGGCAAAGATCCGCAAGATGAACGACGAGCCGCTCAACAAGCGGCAGATCGCCGCGATCATGAAGCGCTATCGCGTGGTCATGTTCAACTCGCGTCACTACGACGAACAGATGCTTGCCTACGCGATGCACGGGGCCAGCAATCGCGAGTTGAAGATCGCCAGCGACATGATCATTCAAGACGGCATGAAGCCCTGGCAGTTCTACGACTACTTCAAGTGCGACCGTCTGCCGCGCTTCGTGGACTTGATCGACTTGACCGAGGTGTCGCCAGGATCTCCAGGCAAGCCCAGCTTGAAACTGTCGGCCGCGCGCTTGCACGCTCGCAAGATCATGGAGATGCCGATCCCCCACGATCAGCCGATCACACCTGACAACATCAACATCCTCTACGAGTACGAGGACAACGACCTTGAGTTGACCGAGAACGTCTGGAACGAGTTGGCGCCGCAGATCCGCCTTCGGGCCTTGATGTCCGACGAACACAACGTCGATCTGCGTAGCAAGTCCGACGCACAGATGGCCGAGGCTGTGCTGATTGCCGAGCTTGAGCGCATCACCGGCTCGAAGGTCAACAAGCCCGAGGTGCGCGCGAAGAAGTTCCGCTACAAGGTTCCCTCGTACATCAAGTTCAAGACGCCCGCCATGCAGGAATTGATCGCCAAGCTGGCGGTCTCTGACTTCCGCATCGATCACAGCGGCAAGGTCATCGAGCCTGACTTCCTGAAGAAGATGCCGCTGCCCCTTGGCGATGCGGTCTACACCATGGGTATCGGTGGTCTGCACTCCACCGAGAAAGCGCAGTGGTTCACGCACGACCTTGAATGGCTGCTGCTTGATCGCGACGTGACCAGCTATTACCCGTCGATCATCCTGCTGCTGAAGCTGTTCCCTGAGCACCTGGGCCTTAACTTCCTCAAGGTTCTGCGCAAGCTCTACAACCGCCGCGTGCACGCTAAGAAGATGGCGGCCGAGTGCGCAAAGAACGGCGACAAGGAAGGCGCGCGCAAGTGGGGCGACATCGCCGAGACGCTGAAGATCGTGTTGAACGGTTTGTTCGGCAAGTTCGGCTCTCCCTACTCCTTGCTCTACGCGCCCGAGTTGATGATTCAGACCACCATCACCGGACAACTGTCGGTGCTGATGCTGATCGAAGAACTCGTCGAGCGGGCCTTTGGCGTTGTGTCGGCGAATACCGACGGCTTTGTGACCCGCGTGCAGGCCTCGCGCCGCGACGAGTTCAACGCACTCATCATGGAGTGGGAGTGGGACACAGGTTTGAGCACGGACGAAACCGAGTACCAGTGGCTGTACTCGGCGAACGTCAACAACTACATCGCGCTCGACAAGAAGGACGGCAAGGTGAAACGCAAGGGTAAGTCTGCGACGCCTGCCGGTCCAGGTCAAAAGGGCGCATCCGGCCTGAAGAAAAACCCGTGGGTCGAGGTGTGCATCGATGCCGTGGTTGCCTACCTCAAAGACGGCACGCCCATCGAAGACACGATCAACTATTGCGAGGACATTCGCAAGTTCGTCGGCGTCACGCGCGTCACAGGCAAGGGCGTCGTCGCGATGAAGGACGGTGAAGAAATCGGCCGTGCGATCCGGTTCTACTTCTCGACCGACACCAACACCGCGATCACCCGCAGCGACACGAACGCGCGCATCCCCAGCACGCAAGGCGCCATGCCGTTGATGGAGTTCCCGAAGGAGTTCAGCGGGGCCGACGACATCCCGGATGACATCGACTACGACTGGTACATCCGCGAGGCATACGCGGTGCTTGAGGGTTATGGCGTGCCCGTGCTCGATCCGAAGTTCAAGGGCCGCTCTGGCATCTTCACCGGCCTCATGGACGGAACGAAGACCTATCACACAGTCAACCTGCCGACCTGCGTGGCTGTGTGTGGCAAGAAGCCCAAGTCGATGCGCGAAACATGGTTGGAGATTGCAAAGCCGAATCGTGAGTTCCGCTACTGCGTCAAGTGCGTGAAGGGGAGCGACATATGAGCGCGAAACTCTTCTACGAGAAGACGATCAAGGAGATCGACAACATCGAGCAGCCTGCGCAGCGCTGGATGCGTGCTCGCGGTTGGATCTTCGAGAAGGTCGTCAGTCTGTCGCGCAACGGCTGGCCTGATCGTTGTGCGATCAAGTACGGACTTGTCATTTGGGTCGAGTTGAAGGCACCAAAGAAGACGCCGAAGCAACATCAACTCGACATTCATGCGGCGATTCGTGCAAATGGCGGCACGGTCGTATGGTTCGACAACCTCGACGCCTTCAAGGCGTACTTCAGGACTATCGATGAGCAAAACGCTTTCTAAAGAGATCCGGCGTCAACTCGCTGGCGTCAAGCTCAGTAGAGATGAGATGCACGAAGAGCAGGAACTGATGCTCGACTTCCTGCACAAGACGCCCTATGCGGCCTTGTTCGCCGAGATGGGCGTTGGCAAGACCATCACTGCGTTGACCCTGGCCGTGGACCTGCTGAATTGCTTTGAGGTCAAGCGCGTGTTGATCATTGGTCCGTTGAAGGTGGCGTGCGACACGTGGCCGAAAGAGATCGCCATGTGGGACCACACGGCGCCCTTCCGCTTCACGCTTCTGCGTGAGGACGACGACGATCCGCGTCTTGCCAAGGCTCGTGCTCGCGCGCGGGCGTTCGGCATGACCGAGGGGTTGAGTCGTGAAGACACCGACCGTATGACGGCTCGCGCCGAGACGCAAGAGCGCGAACGCATCCGCAAGGATCTTGCCAACACGAAAACGCAGATCCACGTCATCAACCGCGAAGCCGTTACGTGGCTGGTCAATCACCATCAGGGCAAATGGCCCTATGACTTGGTGATCATCGACGAGTCGAGCAGCTTCAAGGATCACGCGGCCGACCGCTTCAAGGCTCTGGCGAAGGTGCGCAAGTACCCGCACCTTATGAAGCGTGTGATCGAGTTGACGGCGACGCCCACGGCCGAGGGTTACATGGGCCTGTGGGCGCAGATGTTCTTGCTGGATCGCGGCGAACGCCTCGGCAAGAACATCACGGCCTATCGCAAGAGCTACTTCAGCTTCAACCGGTGGTCAAAGCAGTTCGAGATCCGTCCGGGGGCCGAAGAGAAGATTCTGAAGAAGATCGCGGACATCACCATGATCGTGCGCGCGCGCGACTACGGCAAAGAGCACGTGCCCAAGGTCATCGACCGCAAGTTGACCTTGAGTCAGCGTGTGATGGGGCAATACGCGACCTTGCAAGACGAATTCGTGTTGCAACTGCCGGATGGCGAGTCGGTATCGGCAGACACGGCCGTGGCGTTGTCGTCGAAGCTGCTGCAACTTGCCTCGGGCTTTGTCTACGACACCAAGTTGTTGATGGACTGGGACACGGAAGACATCAAGCTCGTCAAGAAGGTGCATCACATTCATGACGAGAAGGTCGCGATGCTCAAGGAAATGGTCGAGGCGTTGCAGGGCAAGCCCGTGCTCATCGCTTACCACTTCAAGCCGTCGCTCGTGCGCTTGCTCAAGGCGTTCCCTGGCGCCGTGGTCATGGACCCCAAAGGGAAGTGCATCACCAAATGGAACAAGGGGAAGATCCCGATCCTGCTCGTGCACCCGCAGTCGGCGGGCCACGGGCTCAACCTTCAGCACGGTGGGCACAACATCATCATGTACGACATGCCCTGGTCGCTGGAGAACTACAAGCAGTTGATCGGACGCCTTGCGCGTCAAGGCCAGAAGTTCGAGGTGATCGTGCAGCGGTTGATCTGCGAAGGCACCATGGATGAAGTAGTCGCCAAGAGCCTGGACAAGAAGGACGCAACGCAAGAGGACATGTTCCGCATGCTGCGTGCGTACATCAAGGCTCGCCGCAAGATGATGGCGTTGGTGGGCCAGCCGCTGACCAAGCTCGATGTCGAGATGGACCTCGCCCTGGCTGACGAATTTTGAGCCGTGCTAGTATGTGTGCGTCGTGAATATTCACGGTGCACATATGCGACAAGCCAAACCATCCAGCAATAAGCAACTGCTTGAGTTCGAGCGGCGTACAGCCTTGGGGCCAACGTATGCCGCTCGTTTGCTTTGCGTCGCGTATGTCACATACGCTCAGTACCGCAACGGCAGTCGGGTTCTCCCTCCATACTGCGAGGGCCACATGCGGCACCTCCTTCGCATCCCCGACAAACTCCTGCGCACGATCATCGAAGAGGAACTCTATGGCAACCGGTAAGCTGAACAACTCGCGCTCGCTCGACCCCGTGAGTCGCGCCATGCTCTATGAGGGCGTGACGCAAGGGCAGATGTGCATTCTGTTCCGCATCGATCAGCGTAACCTCGCACGCAAGATCCACCGATGCCAGCCCGTGGGTGAACGCTCGGGCACGCCGATTTACGACTTGGCTGAGTGTGCGGCCTACCTCATCAAGCCGGCCTACGACATCGAGGCGTACATCAAGCGGATGCACTCGAACGAGTTGCCAAAGCACCTGAGCAAAGAATACTGGGCAGGCAAGCGTTCACAGCAGGAGTACGAACTGAAGGCCGGCGACCTGTGGCCGACCGCCAAGGTGCTGGAGAAAGTCGGCGAACTCTTCAAGCTGGTCCGCATGTCGGCACTGCTCACCGTGGACAACATCGAGCGCAACAACGAACTGACCGACAAGCAGCGCGCCTTGATGAGCAGCCTGATGTACGCGATGCTCGACGAACTGCGCAAGTCCATTCAGAAGGAGTTCGCCGGCCCTGACGAAAAGCCTGTCGAACTGGATCTGAGTACGCAGATGCCCGATGAATCTGAAGAGGATGACGGTGATGAAGAAGAAGCCGAGTTCTAAGAAATACGCGTCGCTCAATTCGATCTTCGTTGATCTGGCTGAGATGCTTCAGCCGCCAGAACAGATCAGCGTTTCTCAAGCGGCCGAGCGATATCGCAAACTGAACAATCCGGGCTCGTACACGGGCGATTGGAAGAACTCCATGGTGCCGCCGATGGTGGAGCCGATGGACATGATGATTTCGCGCAATCACGAAGGCGTGATCTTCGTCGCGCCCGCTCAGACCGGTAAGACGGACTCGCTCGTGGTCAACACCCTCGTGTACCACATCAAGGTCAACCCGATGGACGTGATGCTTGTGTGCCCCACGCAGATCGACGCACGTGACTTCTCTTTCCGGCGTATCGACCGCCTGCACCGCCACAGCACGGAAGTCGGCGACATGTTGATGCCGGGTTCGTCGGGCGATAACGTCTACGACAAGCACTACCGCAACGGCATGCTGTTCACGCTCGGCTGGCCGACGGCCTCACAACTCGCGGGTAAGCCGATTCCGATCATGCTGCTTACCGACCGTGACCGCATGGACGACGACGTTGAAGGCGACGGCGAGCCCTACGACCTTTCGGCGAAGCGGACCACAACCTTCGGCAGCTATGCGATGACGATGGCCGAGTCGTCGCCGTCTAAGCCCATCACGGACCTGAAGTACATCTGCAAGGGTCATGAGGCGCCGCCAAGCGAAGGCATCCTCAAGCTCTACAACCGTGGCGACCGCCGCCGCTGGCACTGGCCGTGCCCTTTCTGCAATCAATACTTCGAGGGCAACTTCACCGATCTTGAGTGGGACAACGACATGATCGGCACGAACCACGAGAAGGCCAGCACCGTGCGCATGGTGTGTCCGCACTGCAAGGAGCGGATCGCCCCTGACTACCGAGAAGAGATGCAGTCGTGGGGCCAGTGGCTGAAGGACGGCCAGAAGATCGACAGCAAGGGGCGCGTAACCGGCCCTGAGCCAAAGACGCGCATCGCGTCGTTCTGGCTGAACGGCGTGGCCGCTGCATTTACGTCCTGGCGCAAGCTGGTGTCGGTCTATCTCGATGCCTACGACGAGTTCAACCGCACGGGCTCGGAAGAAGCGCTGCGCAAGTTCTACAACACCGACTTGGGCGAACCTTACTATCCGCAGTCGTTCTCCGAGGATGATCGCAAGCCCGAGGTGATCCGCTCGCGCGCCGATAAGTTGCTCGGGCAACACCTCGTGCCGCCTGGAACGAACTTCCTGATCGCCACCATCGACACGCAGACCAACAAGTGGGTCGTGCAGGTGTTTGCGATTCGCGGCGGTGAGCGCTTCGACATGGTTGTCATCGACCGGTTCGACATCAAGTATTCGGCGCGGCTCAACGAGAACGACGAACGCCACTGGGTGAAGCCGCACAAGGAGCTTGAGGACTGGGACCAGATCACCGAGCAGGTCATCAAGAAACGCTACGTGCTCGACGAGCCCGATAACAAGGGTCAGCGCCGCACGATGGGCATCTGGTACACCACGTGTGACTCCGGTGGCCGTAAGGGTGTGGCGACCATGGCCTACAACTACTATCGCCGGCTGCGCGCGCAGAACATGCATCGCAACTTCATGTTGCTGCGTGGCGATCACGGCTTGAACCTGCCGCGCACTCGCATCGGTTACCCGGACTCGAATCAGAAGGGCTTGCTCGCTGGCGCGCGCGGCGACATTCCCGTGCTGTTTCTGAACTCGAATCAGTTGAAGGACGACTTGAACAGTCGCCTTGGTTGTCTGACCCCGGGCATGGGTATGTACATCACCCCAACATGGTTGCCCGACAACTTCTACACCGAGCTTTGCGCCGAGATCCGCACGCCGAAGGGTTGGGAGAACCCGAACGACGCTCGTAATGAATCAACCGACTTGAGCTATTACTGCATCGGCGTTTGCGTGTCCGAGATCATCTCCATCGAGCGCATCAACTGGGAAAATCCGCCCGCCTGGGCGAGCGCCGATTGGGACGTGAACCTGAGCGTCGCCATTGATGAAGAAGACGGTCGATTTGCTCCTAATCTACAATCCCGCTACGATTTTGCCGCCGCTGGCAAGGCTCTTGCTTAAAAGGACTCACTCACATGGCCTGCACTCCCGAAAAATGCGCGAAGCTCGAAGCCGATTTGGCTGACGCTCTGGCCGCTCTTCACAAGATCAACACGGGCGGTTCGGCCCGTGTTGTCGTTGATCAGAACGGTGAGCGTGTCGAGTTCACTGCTGTGAATCTCAACGGCTTGCGCAGCTACATCAACTCGTTGAATGCGCAACTTGTGGCGTGCGGTTGCCCCGGGCACTCGCTACCCACGCCCAGCGGCCCGGCGATGTTCATCTTCTGAGGCACACCATGGCAAAACCACCCAAGATCACCACGGCCATCGAGCCGACCAAGGAACTCGCGCTATCCGGTGGCGGCGGTATCGAAGGTGCCGAGCGCACGAGCCGAGAGTTGCTTCGCTGGACGCCCGCGATCATTGGCCCCGATCAGCAGATCAGCCCGATCAAGGACATGGCCGACGCGCGCGGGCGCGACATGCTCCAGAACGATGGCTACGCCCTTGGCGCGAACTACACCCACCGCGACAGCATCGTTGGCGGCGAGTACCGTTTGAACGCACAGCCCGACTTCCTGGCTCTCGGTGCTGACGAGGACTGGGCTGACGAGTTTCAAGAGATCGTCGAGAGTCGCTTCAACCTCGTGGCGAACAGCACGAAGAACTGGTTGGACGCGGCGGGCTCGACGAACTTCACCGGTCAGATCCGCCTAGGTGTCGGCTGCTTCATGATGACCGGTGAGGTGTTGGCAACGTCCGAGTGGATGCGCTCGGATCTTCGTCGCCCCTGCAAGACGGCCATTCAGATGATCGCCCCCGCACGACTGAGCAATCCGTCGGGTGAGGCCGATACCTTCTATCGTCGTCGCGGTGTGCAGCGTGATCGTTTCGGCAAGCCGCTGGGCTATCACATTCGCTCGCGCTTCCCGAGCATGGGCTACTTCGATGGCCCGGACCCTTACGTCTGGAACTACGTGCCCGCGACGAAGCCGTGGGGCCGCCAGATGGTGATCCACATCGTCGAGGCTCTTCAGCCGGACCAGACGCGCGGGATCTCCGACATGGTGTCGGTGCTGAAGAACATGCGCATGACGCAGAAGTTCCAAGACGTGGTGCTGCAAAACGCCGTCGTTAATGCGACCTACGCGGCGGCCATCGAATCCGAACTGCCGCGTGAACTGGTCTTCGGTTCGATGGGCGCGGGTCAAGGTGCTGCCGGCCTCAACGAGATGATCCAGGCCTACATGACTGGCCTTGGCGAGTTCCTCGAAGGCTCGACAAACATCAAGCTCGACGGCGTGAAGATGCCGCACCTCTATCCGGGCACCAAGCTGACGATGAAGCCGGCCGGCACGCCGGGCGGTGTCGGCACGGACTTCGAGCAATCCCTGCTGCGCCACACGGCCGCTGCGCTCGGTCTGAGCTACGAGCAGTTCTCTCGCGACTACACCAAGACGAACTACTCGTCGGCGCGTGCATCTATGGCTGAGACGTGGAAGTACATGAGCGCGCGCAAGAAGATGGTGGCCGACCGTCTCGCCAACAGCATTTACATGCTGTGGCTGGAGGAAGAACTGAACAACGGCAACGTGCCGCTGCCTCCTGGGCTGTCGGTGGCTGACCTGTACCGTGATCCGCTGAAGCTCGAAGCGCTGTGCGCCTGCGACTGGATCGGCGCCTCGCGCGGCCAGATCGACGAACTGAAGGAAACGCAGGCGGCAGTGATGCGGATCAAGTCCGGCCTGTCCACCTACGAAGCCGAGAACTCGCGACTGGGCCAAGACTGGCGTCGCGTGTTCCGTCAGCGCAAGCGCGAGCAGAAGCTGATCGACGAGTACGGCCTGGAGTTCGACACGGCCGCCACCAAGCCGGGCGTCAATGACGCTCAAAACACCATGCGTAATGCAGGAGAAGAACAATGAGTGATATCGCAGCCCGCGCAGCTTTGACGCGTATGAACCTGCGCGAGATCGCGCTGTCGCCGCTCTACTCGGGCACCGCCCTGGCCGCTGACATCGCCTACATGGCGAAGACCGACCCGGACGAGGCACAGACCAAGTTCCTGAAGAACCGCGCCGAGCACTGCGCGGCTTTCGGTCTCGACGGCCGCGATCAGGACAAGCCGTTTGCCTTTGCGGCCGGCCTCGCGATCATCCCGGTGACGGGCACGCTCGTGAATCGCTTCAGTTGGTCCTACGGCTCGATCACCGGCTACAACTTCATTCGTTCACAACTGCGGATGGCCCTGGCCGACGAGGACGTGACCGGCATCGTGTTCGACGTGAACAGCTACGGCGGCGAGGCGGCGGGTTGCTTCGAGCTTGCCGACGAGATCTACGCAGCGCGTTCCGAGAAGCCGTCCCTGGCCGTGGTGGACTCGAATGCCTACAGCGCTGGTTATGCCGTCGGCTCGGCGGCTTCGCGCATGGTCGTGATCCCCAGCGCGGGCGTCGGCTCCATCGGTGTGATCGCAATGCACATCGACATGAGCAAGATGCTGGAGGACTGGGGCCTGAAGATCAGCCTCATCTTCGAGGGCGCCAACAAGGCCGACGGCAACCCCTTCGAGGCCCTATCGGACGACGCTCGCAAGAACATCAAAGCGGGCATCCACACCTCCTATGAATCCTTCGTTTCTCTGGTCGCTAAACAGCGAGCAGTGGACGCAAAGGTTGTGCGTGAGACACAATCACGCGGTTTTCGGGCTGAAGAGGCTCTGTCTCTCGGCCTTATCGACGCTATTGCATCGCCCTCAGAAGCGGTGCAAGCGTTCCTCGGCGAGCTTTCCGGCTCGACTCTTAAACTTGAAATGAAGGAAGTCACTATGACTGCAACCACCGCGCCGGCCGCCACCACCGAGGCCCAAGCGACCCAAGCCGCCGCTGATCAAGCACGCGTTGAAGAACGCGCCCGCGTGACCGGCATCCTCAACTGCGAACACGCCCAGGCAAACCCGAAGCTGGCAAACCACTTCGCGTTCAACACGTCGATGTCCGTGGCCGATGCGACCGCCGCCCTGGCTGCTGCTGCCCCCGAGAAGGCTGCAACGCCGGCCACGCCCGCCGCCCCGGCTACCGGCGCTGCTGCTGCTGCTCCTGCCGCATCGACCCGTGCTTCGACCGAGAACGCCAACAACTTCAACGCGGCCATGGCCGGCACGCAGAACCCCAACGTGGGCGCTGACGGCGGCGGTGAAGGCGGCGGCGAGGGCGGCGGTCAGCAGATGACCGCAGGCCAGCGCGCCGCCGCTGCCCATCGCTTGGCGACGGGCTCGGACATGGCCGCCAACGCGAAGAAGTGATAATCGCGCGGTCCCAACCTTTTCAACTTCAGGAGAAACGACATGGCAGTCAACGATCTCGCAGGTAGCGCCCTCGAAGGCACCTACACCCCCGAGCAGCTTTACGCCGGTGAAGCGCCCATCATCACGGGCGCGGCCAAGGCCACCACCGACATCAGCAAGTACGAAGTGGTCAAGAAGTCCACGACGACCGGCACCGTGGCCCGTGTGGCGACCGTCGGCTCCGACCTGGGCCAGGACTACGTGATCGCCGCGCAGCCCAGCGCCAACGGCAAGGACACGCCCTACTTCGACGCCGGCTTCTTCAACCACGCTGTGCTCATCTGGCCGTCGGATCTCGACACGCTGGTCAAGCGCCAAGCGTTCTTCCGTGGTACCACCATCCGCGTCGGCGCCATCGTGCCCGGCCACTGATCGGCGGCTCCTTCAACTCACAACAACTTTCCCGCAACTTCACGGAGTCACACCATGGCAATGGATCTCTACAGCACCGCAGACATGCTCGACGTTCTGCGTTACACGCGCCAGCCCACCCGCTGGTTCCTCGACCGCTTCTTCCCGCGCGCGATCAACTTCACCACCGAGCAGATCTTCTTCGACCGCGTGTTCGACGACAACCGCCTGATGGCTCCGTTCGTCGTGCCGAACGTGCAGGGTCGTGTGCTCGGCATGACCGGCTACGACAGCGTGTCGTTCAAGCCGGCCTACGTGAAGCCGAAGTACGTGGTCGATCCCAACATGGTGCTGCCGCGTCGTGCTGGCGAGACCCCGTTCACCGGCACCCTGTCGCCGCAACAGCGCAAGGATGCGGTCATGGCCGAACTCACGCAGAAGGGCCGCGACGCCATCGCCAACCGAAACGAATGGCTCGGCGCACAGGCGCTGCAATACGGTCAAGTCACCATCGTCGGCGAGGACTACCCCTCGACGCTGGTGGACTTCCGTCGTGACGCATCGCTCACCAGCGTGCTGACCGGCGCGGCCCGCTGGAGCCAAGCGACCTCCGACCCGGATGCGAACCTGCGCTTCATGCGCAATCGCTCGAACATCCTGTCGGGCTCGCGCATCACCGACTACGTGTTCGGCCAGGACGCCTGGGAGAAGTACACCAGCCGCGTGAACGTGCGTGACCAGATGGACAAGCGCTACGACGGCTACGACTCGCGCGTGTCGATGGTGCTGGACGGCTACGAGGGCGTCGAGTACGTCGGCCGCCTGGGTGGCCTGGACGGCAAGGGCAAGATGGACATCTGGATTCACACGGGCAAGCTGATCGACCCCGTGGACAACACCGAGAAGTTCATCTTCGACCAGAACTCGGTGATGGGCGTGTCGGCACAGACCGTTCAAGGTGTGCGCTGCTTCGGCGCCATCAAGGACTTCGACGCGAACCTCCAGGCGCTGGAGATCTTCGCGAAGAACTGGCGCAACGAAGACCCGAGCGTCGAGTACATCCTGATGCAGTCGGCGCCGCTGATGATCCCGAAGCAGCCCAACGGCACCTTCCTGATCGACACGGGCACCTGATCGTTTCACCCCGCAAGGCCCGAGCAATCCCGCTCGGGTCTTTTCAACTTTCAAAGGAGATCCACAACATGTCCAAGACCCAATCGACCGGCGCCTCCACTCGCACCGTCAGCCGCGTCCCCCGCTGCACCGTCGTCATCGTGCGTGACGGCAAGCAAGTCGTGCCCGAAGTCGGCAAGGCTTTCGACTTCACGGCCCAGGAAGTGGCCGACATCGAGAAGTCCTCGGTCAAGGCGCTGTATCCCACCGAAGGCGCGAGCGCGGGTTCGCTGACCTCCGTGGACGACGGCCGCTCGGTCTCGACCGACAGCGAGATCTAATCGCAATGGCTGCATTCGACTTTGCAGCCGCTAAAGCGTCGGTTCGCCGCGTGGTGCAAGACACCCTCGGCGTTCCGGCGCTTTACCGCGAGAGCGATATGGCCGATATCCCGGTTGGTCTCACCGCACGCTGGCACAACAAGATTGACCGCTTCGGCGACATCGAGAACCAGGGATATGCGGAGTTCATCCAGGGTATCGACCGAATCGTTCTTATCCCTTCCGACACCCCCGCGCTCGTGTTCAAGAAAGACGTGCTCATCGAGTTCCCGGCCTACGGCAAAGTCTTCAGCCTTCAGGTGAAGGAGAAGAGCAGCGGCCCACTCGAAGAGATCTGGCAAGTCGCAGAGCTATGACCGCATTCGTCCTGGCTCAAGGTCTCGACAGCGTGTATCGCTTCTTCGAGGCGCTGCCGGACGTTGCCGAGCAAGCAGCGGTGCTCGCCGTCAACGACGTTGCCGAGCGCCAGGGCATCACCGCCATGCGCCAAGAGATGCGCAAGGAAGTTGACTTCCCAAAGGGCTATCTCGAAGGCGAGCGCCTTCAGGTCGTGAAGAAGGCCCGCAAGGGCGACATCAGCGCCATGATCCGTGGCCGTGACCGCGCCACTTCCCTCGCCCGCTTTGCCGAAGGGCAGAACCCCGAGAACACCAAAGGTCGAGGCGTGCGTGTACGCGTGAGCCCAGGCCAAACGCGCACGATGCCCAAAGCCTTCATGGTGCGGCTGAAGAACGGCAACCTGGGCGTTGCTGTGCGGCTCAGAGAGGGCGATCAGATGCGCAGGTCATCTAAGGCCTTCAAGCTCAAGGACAACACCTTCTTGCTCTACGGTCCTTCCGTCGATCAAGTCTTTCGCGGTGTGGCAGAGGACGCGACCCCCGAGATCCAACGTCTGCTCACCACCCAGTTCCTACGTCAATTCGCGAGGCTCTCCCGTGGCTGATCCATTCCGTCTTACCGTTCTCAAGCGTCTCACGGCCGTGCTCGAAGAGACGCTCGACCCACCCGCCGAATTCAACACCGTTGGCAAGGTTCAACGCGGCCGGCTGTTGACCGGCGAAGAAAGTTCCCTGCCGTATATCACCGTGGTCGAGGCCCCGCGCTCAGGCTTCAACGCCTACGTGGGCGGCCAGGAAGCAACGAAGACCACGTGGCCGCTGCTCGTTCAGGGCTACTGCAACGACGATTTGAAAGAGCCGACCGACGCGCTCTATCGCTTCGGGCATGAAGTGTCTCTGCGCCTCGCGGCTATCACGGCCATGAAGGACGACGGCAGTGGCCGCGAGGCGTACCCGCAGTTCCACATGCTGGGCCGTGACGATGAGAACCGGCCGTTGATCGCGGCCTTCGAGTTCGGCCCACTCATCGTTCGTCCACAAGATCCCGCACAGAGCGTGAAGGCTTGTTTCTACTTGCCGGTCACGATCACTTTCGCCAGGGAGGTAAGCGCTTAAAGACCAATGAGCCATAATCCGCACCGCAAGTTTTTTTCCACTCTCTAAGGAGCATCACCATGCCAATCACCGCAGACCTTGGCGGCAAGGACTACACCCTCGGCCGGGGCAAGATCTTCTTCGACCGCTACCCGGACGGCGTTGCCATCAACGCAACGACCCAGGGTTCGGGCGAACGCTACTTCGGCAACACGCCCGAGTTCTCGACCACCAGCACGTCGGAAGACCTCGACCACTTCGACAGCGACTCTGGCATCCGCACGAAGGACGACTCCGTGCAGTTGTCGTTCGACCGCACCGGCACCGTCGTGTGCGACAACATCTCGGCCGACAACATCGCGCTCCAGTTCCTCGGCGACGATCCCACCACGGTCGTGACCGCTTCGGCAACCGCCGTGGTCGATTCCGACAAGGTGGGCGTGAAGCGCGGCACCTTCATCCAACTCGGTGCCACGACCGCTTTGCCCTCGGGCGTGCGCAACGTGTCCAACGTGCTGGTCAGCAAGGTCGTCAGCGGCACGCCGACTCCGGTCACGCCGGCCGGCAACATCGAAGTGGACGAAGCCCTGGGCCGCGTCTACATCGAAGACGTTGCCACGGCCACCGGCATCGCCGACGGCGACACGCTGCGCTTCACCTACGACGTTGCCGCCACGTCGCGCGAGCAGGTCATCTCGAAGAACAAGTCGATCTACGGCGCGCTGCGCTACGTGGCCGACAACCCGAAGGGCACGAACCGCGACTTCTACTTCCCGTATGTCAAGCTGACCCCCGACGGCGACTACGCCTTCAAGGGCGACGACTGGCAGCAGATGACCTTCGCGGTCGAGATCCTGAAGAAGGCCTCGAACATCGAGTCGGTCTACGTGGACGGCCGCGCCGTCGTGACGCCGTAAGCGAAAGGGGATCATGAGCTTCGCCCACTACAAAGCACCGAAGCGCGTTTTCCCCATGAGCGATAAAGAAGGCCAGTCGGTAACCCTGACTGGCCTTTCGCTTGTGGCAATCGCCTCGCTACTCGAAGAACACATCGACGATCTCGAATCGCTCTGGTCGCTGGCCTTCTCTGGCCGTAGCATCAGCGTGAACGACTACGACACCCTGGCGCCGATCCTGATGACGCACGCGCCCGGTCTGGTCGCCAACATCATCGCGCTCGCGGCCGGCCTACCCGAAGAAGCACCGCTGGTCGAGAAGATGTCGGCGCCACGACAAATCGAAATGCTGATCGCTATCGGCGATCTCACCTTCGAGGAAGTGGGTGGCGTAAAAAAATGCATGGAGATGGTCTCGGGTCTCATGAAGAACATGATGGGCCAAACGGCGACGGTCAAGAAGACCGTGAAACGCCGCTGACCCGTTTCTACCTGGGCCTTCGCCGAGATGTCAGCCTACTACTGTCCGAAGGTCATGAACATGCACGAGAGTACCCGGTCGTGCATGTGTGGAATGAAGCAAGGATTGTTCGTCAACGTCACTCGACACGCCGCTTCCGTGATTCAGCGTTGACGCAATTGATCCTTTCCACCCTCTTCAACAAGAAGGCTGGGAAGGAACTTCAAAAGCTGTTGAAGAAGGTGGCTGAAAGTGATTAACAAGCAAGAGATCGATCTGCTGATCCGGGCTTCGGTTCAGAACAAGCAGGATTTGCAGAGCATCCCGAAGACCATCAAGGCCCTCGAAGATGCACTTGACCGTCAGGCGGCCGCCGCGAAACGCGGTGAGTCGTCCATCGACGAACTCAAGGCCACGCTCTTGTCCCTCCAACAAACCCAAAGTGCTCTCACGAGCAACGCGGGTCTTGTTGGGGCTTTTCAAAAGCTCGGCGAAACCGTACAGCGCACCGAAGAGCGTGTCGCCCGCACGGCAAAGACCTACGAGGACTACCGCAAGCGCCTCGACGGGTTGAACGATGTCACGGAGAAGCAGCAAGAGCGCCTCATCAAGCTCTCGCAGGCTTCCGAGCGCGCCAACAGCACGCTGTCGAAGCAACGTCTCAGCTACACCGAGATGGCTGCGGCGCTCAAGACTGCCGGCATCGAGACCAACAACCTCGCCGACGCTGAACTCAAGATCCGCGATGCCGCCGCGCAGCTTGGCGTGGTGATGAACAAGAACCAAGCCGCGATCACCAACTACGGCGACGCGGTGCGCAAGGCTCGCGACGAAGAGAAGAAACGCGCCGCCGATGCTGCCGCCAACGCGCAAGCGCAAGTGGCTGCACAACGGGCCATCGAGGCACAGCAGCAACGCCTCCTGGCCGCCAGTAACAAGGCCGCCATCGCTGCTGCCGCTGCGAAAGACGCGTTCGCTCAAGACAACGCGCTCATCACCCAGGCCGACAACGCCGAGCGCGCTGCTCGCAGCTACACGTCGCTCGCTCGCGCGGCAAAGGATCTGAGCCCGGCAACGATCACGCTGCGTGAGGCCGTGAACCAACTGATCAATCCGGTCAACAAAGCCACGCAGAGCATCGACGGCCTGGAGAAGTCCTTGATGGACACGGGCAAATCGATTGGCAGCATCAAGGGCCCGGTGCGCGAGTACAACCAGTCGCTCAAGGCGCTGAGCGATGCGCAGAAGGCAATCGGCGCGCAATCGCAACTGGTTCAGGACTTCCAGCAGCAGGCCGCCGCGCTGCGGGCCGCTCGCACGGAATTCACCCAGGCGCGCGCACAGGTCCAGCAGTACGCCGATGCGGTCCGCCAAGGGGGTGATAGCGGGCAACGCTTTGCGAAGGCTCTGGCAGACGCGCAGGTACGCGCACGGGCCACTGCCGAAGCGCTTAACGCCCAGGTCCAGGCAACCCGGAACTCCCGCGAGGCTTTGGAGCGCGCTGGGATCTCGACCCGAGCCCTGGCTGACGCCGAACAGCGTCTCGTGCAGGCCGCCCGCACGTCAGTCTCGCAACTGAATGCGCTCAAGCAGGCCGTGACTGAATACGGCGTCGCCAGCGAGAAGGCTGGCAAGCAAAGTCTTGGCGCGGGCGACGGCGAGCGCACCACGCTGAACTTCGCGCAGCGCTTGCGCGGCCAGATCCTGTCGCTGACCGCCAGCTATGTTGGTCTGTTCGGCGCAATCCAACAGGCCAAGGGCGCCATCGACTCGATGGTTGGCCTGCAAACGATCAACCAGCGAATTGCCGTTGGCTTGGACACGACCGACCCGCGCAAGGTGGGCCAGGAGTTCGATTACCTGCGCAGCCGTGCGGACTTCTACGGTGTTGGTCTGCGCGCCCTGGCCGACAGCTACGGCTCGTTCGCTATCGCCTCGCGCAGTGCGAACCAAGACGCCAAGACCACGCGCTTCGAGTTTGAGCAACTCACGGCGGGTTTTCGCGTGATGAAGTTGACGACCGATCAGCAGTCGCGCGCGTTTGCCCAGGTCAACCAGATCTTGAGCAAGACCAAGCCTGAACTCGAAGACATCAAGACCATCGCCGAGGCCGGCTTTCCGGCGCAATCGATCATGGCAAAGGGTCTGCGTGAGATCGGCGTGGCGGGCATTCGCGCCGGCACCGAAGTGCAGGACATGGCAAAGCTGATGAAAGATGGCCTGCTGTCATCGCAAGACGCGGTGCTTGGCTTGGCTGTCGGCATTCAGAAGACCATGGGCAATCAAGTGCCCGCTGCTGTCAAGACGCTGCAAGCCGAACTCGGCCGCTTCGAGACAGCCTGGTTTGATTTTCAAAACAAGGTCGCTGAGTCCGGCTTCGGTGAGGCGTTCCAACGTGCGCTCGTCAACGTGCGCGAGTTCCTCAATAGCGAAGACGGCAGCAAGGCGGCCGAGTCCATCGGCAAGGCGTTCGAGGCCATCACCAACGGCGCGATCCTTCTGCTGAAGAACATCGAGACCGTGAAGACGTTGAGCGAAGCCTTCATCGCCCTGTGGGTGACGGCGCGTTTCAGCGAAGCGGTCACCGGCCTCGCCAATCTGAAGAACGGCGTCGATGGCGTTGGCAAGGAGATCACGAAGACGCAGAAGATCTTCAAGGCCTTCGACGCGTTGATCATTGGCTGGACCATCGGTACCGTGATCCGCCAGAAGTTCGCCATCGTGCGCGAGGCCGGCGAGTGGATGGCCGACGGGCTTGAAGCGACCTGGGCCGTGATCTCGAACTCGTTCCTTGCGATGGTCAACGTGTTGCCGATCTACTTCACGAACGCGCTGAAGCGAATGGTCAATAACATGGGCGGCCCGCTCACCGCAATCGCGAAGGGCTTCTCGAACATCGCTGGCGCCATCGGCCTGGATGGCACGAAGACCGCGCTCGACAAGGCTGTGCAAACCGTCACCTTCGAGTACGAGGACACGAAGGACGTGGTAGCGAAGGCCCGCGCGCAACTGGACAAGGATCTGGCCGCGATCAAGTCCAACCGCGCGTTCCTGAGCACGAAGCGCGAAGGTGTGGTGCTTGCTGCCGGTGCGACGGATATCACGCCGACCGGTCGCCCCGCTCGCTCGGGCACGCGGCTTGAAGACGACAAGAAGGCCGAGGCCGCAGCGAAGAAGCGTCTTGCCGACATCGAGTCGATCACCAAGTCACTCGAATCGCTGACGGTGCGCAGCGACAAGGCGCAGAGCGATTCGCTCGAAGCGCAACTCAAGGCCGTGGACGTGCAGTACGAGGCGCTGTCTCGCCGCATCAAGGCCCTGGGCGGTAAGGAAGGCGCAGAGTTCGCCAAGGCGTTCGCTGATGGCATCTCCAGCTTGAAGGGCCAGATCACGGACAACTTCAACAAGAAGCTCGCAGACGAACAGGCCTCGTTGACCAAGAAGCTCGAAGACGCCGAGGCTGCTGCCGGTCGTCGTAGCAAGGACTCGCTCGATGCGCGGCTGAAGGCTGTGACCGACAAGTACGCACAGACCTATCGCGAGATCGACGAACTGCGCCGCAAGCTCATCGACAACGGTCAGGACGCGGGTGTTGCCGATCAGATGAAGACTCGTCTCGACCTGGGTGTGCAGGAGATCCAGAACCTCGAAAAGACGAAGTTCATCGAAGACCAACTGCGCGACAAGGCCCAGGAGGTGAACAACCTCGTGCAGGCCCGCAATGCCACCATCCAGGCGAACAAGGAACTCGAAGAGGCCGGACTGATCAACAACGCCGAACTGCGTGATCGCATCCGCAATACGGTCGAGCAGACACAGCCGGCCATCCAGGCGCTCACCGCTTCGGGCATTGCGTTCGCGCAGTCGCTCGACTCGGCGTTCGATCCTGCGAAGGTGCAGCAGTTCATCGCGAAGATGCAACTGGCCGTGGCTACCGGTCAATCGCTGAACAAAGAGTTCGAGATCACGCAGAAGCAGTTGAGCGACGCCATCGCCAACAACGGCGCCAAGGCGTTCAACACCATGGCCGACGCAATCGGTCAGGCGGTGAACAAGCAGATGTCGTGGAGCGATGCGCTGAAGGCCACGGGCCGGGCCGCGTTGCAGTTCTTCGCGGACATGCTCAAGTGGTATGCCGAGGCAATCATCAAGCAGCAGATCTTGAACTCGCTTCAGACCGGCAGCAGCGGTGGCAGCTTTCTGAAGTTCTTCGGCGCGCTGTTCGGCGTGGGCGTGAATCACGAAGGTGGTGTTGTCGGTGACGTGAACAACCGCACGCGCAATGTCTCGCCGCTGTGGTTTGCCAACGCACCGCGCTATCACACGGGCGGTCTCGCTGGCATCGCGCCGAACGAGTTCCCGGCCATCCTGAAGCGAAACGAAGAAGTGCTCACCGAAGGCGACCCGCGCAACGTGCTCAACGGCGGTCTCAATCCGTCAGGCGGTGGCGGTGCCGGCTCGCCGACGAGCGTGGTGCTCGTCGATAGCCGCGAGCGTGTGCCACAAGCCATGGCCGGCTCGGCAGGCGGCAAGGTCGTGGTGCAGCAGATCAAAGACAACCTCCCGACTATTCGGGCGATGCTCAAAGGAGGAAATTGAAGTGAGCGCAACCCCTGTGTTCGAGTTCGATGTGCCGGCGCCATACGACGCCAGCTTCACCCACGGCGAAAAGGCCCTGGCCGTGCACGACCCGATGAGCGCCACCCCGCCGCTGTCGGGCTACTACTTGGCGCGCTGGCTTCCGGTGCCGGCCGGCCTGTACGTGCTCAAGTCCGTGGTCGATGACGCGGCGCAGTGGTTCGTCGGTGTTGCGGTCGTGCTGTCCTCGCAGAAGAACCAAGGTGTGTTCGAGACGCAGATCTACTTTCCGCCTGGAACGACGCGGATGGATCTGACTTTGCAGAACATCGACACCCTGGCTGCGCAATGCTTCGTCGCGTTCTCGCTGCATCAGGCCGGCCGGCTGATCTATGCGTCGTCGGCCGATGGCTGGATGTTCGACACGACACCCATCGCCGATGCGGATCTCGGCCCGGCCCCGGACCCGCGTGCGAGCCTGCCCGTGTTCTCGGTCCTGCCGAACTGGGGTGAAGCCATCCTCGAACGCCTGGAGTGGTTCAGCGACGTGATGGTGAGCGAGAGCGGCGCCGAGATGCGCCGTTCGATTCGTCCTGAACCCCGCCGCTCGGTCGAGGCCAGCTTCCTCCGCGCAGGGTCTCAGCGCTCGATGCTCGACACCTTCTTCGCGGCCATCGGGCAGAAGATCTTCATGATGCCGCTATGGTTCGAGCAGTACCGCCCACCGCAAGGTCTTGCCATGGGGCAAACGGTGATCACCGTGGATGACGGCACGCTGGCATGGCGAGCCTTCCGCCCCAACGATCTGGTCATCATCATGGACCGCAATCCCAACGACTACGACATTGCCACGGTGTTTTCGGTGGACACGGCCCTGGGCGAGATCACGCTGACCGGCTCGCTGCCCCGCGCCTGGAGCTACGGGTCGCGAGTGATTCCGTTGCGCAAGGTGCGCATCACCGAGCCGCCCGAACTGGCGAACCCCACGTCGCGCGTCGGCCGCTCCCGTGCGCGCTTCATGCTCGAAGAGCCCGAGCAGCAAGTCACGCCGGACTGGGTTGGCGGTGAGGGGCGACAGTTCCCGTTCAAGCCGAACCGTGCGACCGACATGACGATGGTCTACAACCGGATCACCTACTCCATCGACAACGAGACCGCAACGCCGACCAATCTGGATCTCGGCAATCGTGCTCTCATCGCGCAACGTCTGGAGTTGCTGCTGTTCGGCCGCCAACTCACCGCCGAGTTGCGCGCATGGCTGGGCGAGACCCGTGGCCGCACGCGTCGCTTCTACCTGCCGACCTACGAGATGGACATCATCCCCAAGCAGGATCTCGTGGGCTCGCAGATCGTGGCTGAGCCGATGGGCTTTGCCGACTACATGACTCAGCCGCAGGAGGCTCGTCGCTACATCGGTGTCCATCTGACCAGCGGTGCCACGGTGTATCGGCGCATCGCCAGTATCACCGCCGTGCGTTCGACCTACGGCCGCGTGACGAGCGAGATCTTCACGCTCACCACGCCGTTCGACGACGTGATCTCTGTCGGCGAGATCCGTCGCATCGACTTCATGGTGCCATCGCGCTTCGATCAGGACGCTTTCGAGTTGACGCACTACGTGGACGAGAACGCCGCCGTGGGTGTCAACGTGGTCACACGCTCTACCGATTCGGCGGGCATGCCGGACTTGATCGTCTAACATTGCCATCCGCAAAGGAATGAGATGACCTATCAGCAATACGATCAATCAATCGAAGACGGCCAACCGGTCGAGTTCTTCGCTTTCGCGTTGGGGACTAACGTCTTCCGCTACACGAACAGCGCCAAGAACGAGATGACACCGGACGGCTTTGTGTGGCAGTCGGCCGCGATCTCGCACGACGGCTTCAAACAGACCGGTGAGTCGGCCACGGACGCAACGGTGATCACGATGCCGAGCGAACTGACGCCGGCCATGATCTTCGCTACGTCGCCGCCCTCGGGCAAGATGGCCGTGCGCATCCTGCGCAAGCAGCGTGACGACAACGAGACCCGCGTGACCTACATCGGCACGGTCTCTCAGGTCAATCTCGATGAGCCAGGCAAGGCGACCGTCACGTGCGAGACGCTCTCGGCCTCGATGCAACGCAGCGGTTTGCGTCTGCCATGGCAGCGCACGTGCCCGTATGCGCTGTACGACCCGGTGACGTGTGGCGTCGATCCTGAACCCCTGGCCGTCAACGTCAAGATCTTGCAGGTCAGCGGCTTTTGGGTTCGTACCGACGTGGCGGGCAGCTATCCCGACGGCCGCTTCGCTGGCGGCTTCTTCCGTTGGAACGCGGCGGCACGCGGTCTGGAGTACCGACAGATCGAAGCGCACGTCGGTTTTGACCTGCGGCTCTTCGGCGTGATCAACGACCTGTACGTGGGGCAGGAGTTGCAGATCTTCCCTGGCTGTGCGCGCACCGTCGCGGCATGCCTTTCGTTCGACAACCTGGGCCGATACGGCGGTGTGCCGAACATGCCCGGCCGCTCGCCGTTCGACGGCAACCCTGTCTTTTACTAGGAGCACGCAATGGGATGGGACACACTGATCTACTTGATCGCGTCGTATGTAATCAGCTACGCGCTGACGCCGAAGCAGAAGCCGCCCAAGCCGGCCGCGTTCGAGGATCTCGACATTCCACAGATCGAAGAGGGCACCGCACAAGGCGTCGTTTTCGGTGACTGCTGGACCGGTGACTGGCAAGTCCTGGCTGTCGGCAACTACCGCACTGTGCCAATCACAGCGGGAGGCAAGTGATGAGCGAGATCATCGTTCGAGCAGAGCACGTGCGTCGTGCGGGTCTGTGCGGTCGCGGTATGCGGCAATGGTTCAAGGCGCACAACCTTGACTTGCTGGACTTCATCAACAACGGGATGCCGGAAAGCAAGGTCGTCGCACTGAACGATGCTCTTGCCAATCGTGCACTAGAGATTGCAAAGAAAGAGGTGACCAAATGAGCGGTGGCGGCGGAAGCGGCATTCGGGGGTACTGGTACTTCCTGGGACTCCACATGGGCATTGGCCGTGGACCGATCAACTCCGTGGTCGAGATGCGCGTGGGCGATAAGACGCTCGTGAACATCGAGATTGCCGGCGACGCCGTGTTCCCGATCTACCGGCCGGATCTGTTTGGCGGTGAAGACGCTGAAGGTGGTGTCGGCGGTGCGTGCTACGTGATGATGGGTGGCCCCACGCAAGAGGCTCCGTTGGCGTTGCGCACGATGATCGGTGGCGGGATCATTCCGGCCGTGTTGCCCGGCTTCCGTCGCATGGCGACCATCTTCTTCGACGGCTTCATTGCGGCCATCAACCCGTACCCCAAGCCGTGGAAGTTCCGTGTGCGCCGCACGACCGCTGGCTGGGACGGCGCACCGTGGTACCCCGAGAAGTGCCTGATCGAACTCACGCGCCCGTGGACGCTCGCTGAGATCACGAGCAGCCCGATGATCCACGCGATGAACCCGGCACACATCTTCTACGAGGTGATGACGAACCGTGAGTGGGGCCGAGGCCTTCCGCGTGCGGCCATGGATGATGCCAACCTGCGCGCCGTGGCTGACGCTCTGCATGCCGAAGGGTTCGGCCTTTGCCTGCGTTGGACGCGCAGCGACAGCATCGAGACTTTCGTTCAGTCGATCCTCGATCACATCGGCGCCGTCATGCGGCCGAACCTTGTGACGGGCGAACTGCAACTCAAGCTGCTGCGCGACGACTACGTGTTTGCGGATCTGCCGCTGTTCACGAACGAGTCCGGCTTGCTCGACATCACCGAGGCCTCCGTGGCCGCAACGCCGACGATCATCAACCACGTGCGTGTGAACTTCAACGATCCGATCACGGGCAAGGCTGCGAGCGTGGGCACGCACAACCTCGCGGGCGTGCAAGGGTCGGACGGTGAGATCAACACCCAGGTGAAGGACTACCCTGGACTGTGCACACCGGATCTGGCTGCGCGCGTGGCCTTGCGGGATCTACGCCTGTCGAGCAACTCGCTGCGCCGCTTCACGCTCACGCTGGATCGCCGTGGCGCCGACGTGCGGCCGGGCGACGTGATCCGCATTCAAGACCCGACGCGGATGATCCCGGACATGGCCGTGCGTGTTGGCCGCTTCGAGGATGGCCCGATGACCGACGGCCGCATTCGGATCACCGCCGTGCAGGACGTGTTCTCGCTGAGCGCCGCGTCGTACATCGGCAATCAGCCGCCATCGTGGGAAGCGCCGAACACGACGCCGTGCATTGGCTACAACCGCTCGTTCGAGATCCCTTACTTCATGCTGGCCCGCATGATGAGCAAGGCGGATCTCGACTACCTCGATGACGATGAAGGCCGGCTCGGTGAAGTCGTTGAGCTTGGCGGCCGTCCGATGAACTCGGGCTACCGTTTGGCTGTGCGCAACGGCGCGCCGACTGAAGAGGACATCCCTGACGCTGACACCGACTACTGTCCGACCGTGCCTGCGCACTGGGATGGTGGTGACTGCGTGCGCGTGGTTGTTGGTGAAGGTGGAGTTGTCATCAACGTTGCGCCCGCTTGGTCGCCTATGCCCGATCCTGATTACGGAGACATAACTCTGTACATGCACGGGACCGTTGTGAGTCCTGATGGCTTGACGTTGAGCACAGCCGACGGGCCCGTGTCAGCACCACAGTACGTGGATATCAGCGGCGGCTCTGAGAACTACCTTTTTTCGGATCAGTCACTTCGAGTTGAATTCAATGAAGGAAGCAATCCAGAGTTGACTCCGACGATGCCGTTGCGACTTTATAACGGCACGACTCTCGTCTATAGCAGCACGCTCTACCGCGCGGGAGGTACCTTCCCTGGGTTCCCGGACGTGGCCGTCTACTTCGAGCGCCCTGTCGCAGATATCGCCGTTGTTCCGTGGCCTGAGTTTCCAGCTACACACTCGACCGTGCCGAGCAACCCGATGGCTCCGTTCGTTGGCGAGAGTCTGCGCATGGAACTCGGTGATGTGCCAGAGCGCGTTGTCGAGGCGTGCTGCGTGTGTCTTGAGATCCGCATGCACGGCGCGCCTGTGTCGGCTGGTCTTCCGTATCAACACTTCGTCACTGATGGTGTCATCGACACGCCGAGCAGCTTGACGCCATCACCACTCACCCCGTCCTGGGGTAGCCCGTATGTGAGTGAAGAAGAAGGGGTCTACAACTATTCGGATACCAGTCTTGTCTTCGGCTTTCAACCCGATACGAGCCCGTTCCTTACGAACGTGATGACCTGCAAGGTGTACGACGACGATGATGGTGGCGCGTTGGTCTACGAGACAGTTCTCTATCGGCCTGACGCGATTACTTCTGGCTCAACGGCGCCGTACTACGAACGTCCGATGGCTTCATGGCCGGCCGACATTCAGGCGACTTACCCGCTGCTCCACACGTCGCCGCCGTCGAACCCTGCCGTCGCTCTTGCCGGTCACAACCTGCGGTTCGTCTTGAACACGGCCAGTGCGTGCTGCGGTGGGTTGCCGTCTTCATGCAACGGCTACTACGAGTTCACCGACCGTGATGTTGACAGTCGTGCCGGTGCTATTTTGGTTATGCGTTCCATTGGCAGTTTGGTGACGGGCCTTCGAGACGCGCATGACGGCGGCACATCATGTAGCACGATCCTCGGCTTCATACCCACCTACGTCACGCAGTTCAATCTACCGCAAGTCGGCTATGTTGAAGACGGCAGTGTCGTCACTCTTTCAACTTTCGTGCCAGGGAACGGTGAGAGCAACACCAGTGACTATACGCAGAACTTGATCCTTGAGATTGACGACGTGAACTATGGTTGGTGGACATGCAACTTCGCGGCTGACGGCACGTTGCTTAGTTTTGTTGACAACACGACCTACGGGCCAACCGTGCAGATCGGCGGGGTTGGCGGCGCTGCGGAAATGACGATCTTCCCTGGCGCCCTGGCGAAAGGCGGTTATTTCCCGAATCAACACGTCCTCACGGACATCAGCGATCATGAAGCATGGCTGACGTGCATCATCCCAGCCTGCGCTATCGAACTCTAAGGAATCCATATGGCAGCAATCGACTACAACATCCGCAGCGTTCTCAATCAGATGTGCCCCAACGCAATGCTTGAAGGCGTGATGGCGCTTGCAGGCGGCCCGACGGCCACGGCGATCTTTCGCATGCAACACGTCAGCAACATGGTCAGCAACCCTGACGTGCGCATCGGCCAAGGGGTCATGATCCAAGACGAGATCATGCGCATCGAAGCGTTCACTGACACGTCGTTGATCCTGGCCCGTGGTTGTGCCGACACGATCCCGCAGGCGCACACCGACGGGGCGATGATCTGGTTCTTCGATGGGTGGATGGGCACGGACAACCAAGAGTACATCTCGGGCGAGACCATCGGCGTCAAGGCGCTACCCACGACGGTCGGCGGTACGAGCGTACCGGTTGACGGCGTGCCGCCCACGCAGTTGATCTTTAACAGCCGGCAGGTGCGGCCGTATGCGCCCGGGAACATGAAGGCGAACGGCGACATCTGGACGACCTCGCACGACATCACCTTGGCCGCTCCAACGCTGACCCTTACATGGGCGCACCGTGACCGCAAGACGCAGCACGACATCTTGGTGGCGCACCACGAGGCAGGCACCGGCCTGGAGGCTGGATCGAGCTACACGATCCGCGCACTGAGCACCACGGGCACCGAGCGTGCGGCCTACACGGGCGTGACCGACGAGACCTGGGCATACACGTTGGCGCAGGCGCAAACGGACTACGGCATCACCCCTGGCACGGGGCCGGCGTTCGTCGAAGGGATCATCGAGTTGAAGACCGTGCGAGACGGCTTTGACTCGTGGTCGATCTACCGCATTCCCTTCCGCGTCTCCAACGAAGTGACGCCCTAGCCAAAACCGGGCGGCGGCCTATAATCTGCCGCGCATTACCCTGTTTCCCCTCTGTAGTCAATCTGAAAGGAATCACCCATGGCAGCACAAGAGCAAACCACGCCGAACCTCGGCCTGGAGATCGGTCGGCTCGGCGACGAGTTCGCCATCCGCAAGAACTTCGAGAAGATCGACGAGGCATTCGCAGGTCTCGCCGAGCCAGCTGAACCGGTCGAGCCCGGCACGCTGGCAATGTTGACGGCAGGTACCGACACCGTGCCGCGTCTGTTCAGCGCGAAGGACATCAGCGACTTCGTGAACGCCAAGATCGCAGCCATCCCCTGATCCACTGGCGCACGCCAACCCTCGGACCATCAGCGATCACACGACGCTGGTGGTCTTTTCACATCAAGCATTTGAAAGACAAACATCATGAGCGATACGTTCTTCCCAATCGGCAAACTCCCCATCAAGGCCATCGACAACGGTGACGGCACCTACTCGATCTCGACCAGCGGCGGTGGCGGGGGCGGCGGTGCAGATCGCGAGCTGTCGATCACGACCTACCGTGCGAACAAGAACTTCACGGGCGCGACCACGGGCAACCTGATCACGGCTACGCGCATGATCGACGTGAGCGGCACGGAGCCCACGCAAGTCGGCGACACGGTGTGGCGCAACGAGACAACGAACACGGTACTTGCCGGCGCACCTCTGGCCGCAGACATCGATCTGGCGACGGGCGGTGGTGGCGCCACGAATGCCGAGATGACTGTGTTGATCGAGGCGCAGACGGCAGCGATCAAGGCCGGCGTGATTGCTACGGGCAACGTGGCCGATAACGCGACGGACTCGGGTAATGCCATCAAGGTCGCCGGTATTAACAAGACCGCCCGTCCCACTTATGGCGCGGACTCTCGGGTTCCTTTGCACATGGATACCCGAGGCAACTTGTTCACGTCTATCTCAAGTGGCACGGACGTGGCGGTAGTTAGCCCGAGCAAAATTGACGCAATGCCTAATACCACGGTATCGCTTGCAACCACGGGTTATGGCTTTGTTTATAACGGTACAAACTGGGACCGCATGCGGGGCAGTGTGAACGGTCTGTTCATGCAAGGTAACGTTGCCTCTGCCGTGGCCGACGCAGGTAACCCGCTGAAGCTGGGCGCTGTCTATAGCAATGCGCAGATTCCGGTCGCAACCGGTCAACGCACGAATCTGTACACCACGCTTCACGGTTCTTTGCTGGTTGCACAGGAAAATGGTGCAGGACTGTCCGACTCGATGCAGGCCTACGCGACGATTGGCCGTAACGGGTCCGATCTTCTGTTTGGCTCAGCAAACATGGTCTACGACGGCAGCAACTACCTGCGCATGCGCGGGGGCCTGCAAGGCGTGATGATGCAAGGTGGCACGGCCAGCGGTTCTACTGACGCAGGCAACCCAGTGAAGATCGGTGGCGTCTACAGCGTCACCCCCGCCAACATCTCAGATGGTCAGCGCGGGAACATCCGCATTGGCTTTAACGGGGCCGTGATTCAATCGCCAAACTTCGGGGCAACCGCCGCAGCCGACACGAATAACAACAACGTTGTTCGCGGTGTTCTGGACAACGGCAACAACCAGATCATCCAATTGGTTGGTTCCGTGGTCCATAACGGCACAACGTGGGACCGCATGCGCGGCGATACGACCGGCCTTGCCGTCAACGTGCTCAAGGCCCCACTCGTCGCCCGCAAGCTCACGGTCAGCGGCACGACCGCTGAGGTGGCTCTGACCGGTGGCTGCAAGCGCGTGTCGATCTACAACCGTGGCACCGACACGCGTTTCGTGATCGCCAACGCAACGGGCGGCACGGTCAACAACGCAACGGACCACTTCATCGCTGCCGGTGAGCGATTGGAGTTCGGCAACCTGGACATCAGCGTTGGCGCCACGCCGTTCATCAAGGTCATCCGCGACAGCGCTGTGTCGGCGGACGGCGAACTCAACATCACGGAGCTTTCGTAATGAAGTCGCGCGCCACTCGAATGAGACAGATCGGGGGCCGCGTGCTCCCTATCGCTGCTGTCGTTGCTTCGATCTTCACCACGGCCGCCTCGCAAGGTGCGCAGATGTGGCGATACGAAGCGGGGGACATGAGTTCGATGTATCAGGATTCAATCGGCTCCAGTCCGGTTTTCAAGTTGGAACAACCTGTAGGTTTGATGCTCGACAAGTCCAAGGAGACCACGAGCGCAATCAACGTAGCTCCCGAGCTTGTGTCGGCCAATTGGCCCACGCAAAACGTGTCTTGGGTTGTCGCCGATGGTGTTGCGTCGTGCTCTGGAACGGGTACAGGTTCTACGGCTACTGTGTCTGGAACCCTGCAAGCTCGCAAGATTTACAGAGCTGAGTTTGAAGTCTTCGAGTACGTCAGCGGTTCGGTGACATTGCCCTATGACGGATCAGGCCAGAACGCGAAGTTTGTAAACGGCACAGGCAAATACTCGCACACGTTCATTCCAGTTGGCTCGGCTCTCGCCATCTACAGCAATCTTTTCGTAGGTAAGGTTCGCAACGTGCGGCTATATGAAGTGCCGTTCACTGAGTTAGTGACGAATGGCTATTTCGACACGGACCTTTCAGGCTGGACGCCAACGAACGTCGGGGCCGGTACATCCACGTGGTCAGCAGGTACGGTTGCTATCGACAGTGGTGCAACCACGGGGGACAGCACACGTATTCGTCAGGCTGTTGTCGCTATCGCAGGCTGGTATGAAATCCAATGGACAGTGACAAATTGGACCGGGCTTTCCGTTAACAATCGAATCACCGTTGGCTCGACTCCTGGGAACACGGATTATCTTGCGGTGAACATTGGGGCTAACGGGCTGGGTCGTCGTGTCTTCTACGCGTCCGCTGGAACTCTCAACATTGAGGTGCTGTCCAGTAACGCATCTGGCACGCGGAATCAGTTCAATCTTGACGCTGTGACGATGCGCGCAGTCCCCGGCAACCACCGCTACCAACCTACGTCCACGGCACGGCCTGTGTTGAGTGCTCGGTTGAACCTGCTCACGTACAGTGAACAGATGGACAACGCCGCATGGTCCAAGCAGCCGGGCGGTGTGGGGACAGCCCCTGTTGTCACTGCAAATCAAGCGACCGCACCTGATGGGACGATGACGGCTGACTTGGTGACTTTCGCACTTAATGGCGGCACAACCAGCGCGGATATCTCCCAGCTACAAGCCTCGGCTACGTCCGTTGTCAACGGGGGCACTTATACCGCGTCTATCTGGATGAGAACAAGTGACGGCTCTACTGTTTCCGTTAACTTGGTTAATGCAGCAGGGCAAATTCTGGCTGCGTCGGTCACTCCTGCATGGCAGCGCTTTTCTGTCGGTGGTTTGTCTTCAGCTACAGGCAGCAGTAATTTGCGTGTTCGCCTTAGAGGCGCTGAAGGTACGGCCAACGCAGCAAGCCTGTATCTGTGGGGCGCACAGCAAGTTATCGGTAGCGCCCCTGAGCGCTATCAACGCATCGTCGCAGCCACGGACTACGACGCAGCGGGCTTCCCGTCTTACCTGAAGTACGACGGCGTTGATGATTGCTTGTTCACGCCGGGCAACGTGGACTTCACGAACACGGACAAGATCACCGTGGTCACGGGCATTCAGAAGAACAGTGATACAGGCGCAGGCGTTGTTTTTGAGTTTGGGCCATCCATCAGTACAGCAGACGGCAGCTTTGCTATTTTTGCTCCTGCCTCGGCAGCACCAAATATCCAATGGCTCGCACGCGGGACAATTCTGGTCAGCACAACGCCATCAGGCTACCCCGCGCCATCACGCTTAGTTGTCTCCGGTCAGAATGACATCAGCGGTGCCCGCAGTGTCATTCGAGTTGGTGGTGTCGCATTGAATAATGCCAATGGGCAAGGTACTGGAAACTATGGCAGTTACCCGCTTTACTTCGGACGGCGGGCCAACGCATCGCTGCAATGGAACGGCCAAGAGTACAGCAGTATGGGTATCGGCCAGAAGCTGTCGCCTGACAACCTACTAACCCTTGAGCGGTACACCGCAGGAGTTACGCAATGAGCAAGCATGGTCTCTTTGGCATTCGTCGTTGGCGTGATGACAAATCAGGGCGAGAAGGTTTGTCCTTCTGGTGCCCTGGCTGTAAGTCGGCACACAGCATCGGGCTCAGCGGTCCTGGCCCTAACTGGAGCTTCAACGGCGACTACGACAAGCCTGTGCTGTCACCAAGCATTCTCGTGTCTATCGGTGGTGAAGGAACGCGTGACCCCGACACGGGCCTGCCGTATCCACGGGAAACCCTGTGCCACTCGTTCGTCGGCTGCAATGGCGCGCAGCCAGGACAGATCGTCTACCTGGGTGACAGCGGCGCACATGAACTTCGAGGTGCGCACGACCTTGAACCATGGCCGCGCGACTACGGCTTCGGCTCTGAAGGAGATGACCAATGACGTACATCCACCGTTGCATGATCGTGCCCGCTGCGAACGCGCCACTTGCGCGCGAATTGGTCGTGGTGCTTGCCGGCGAGCCTGCGGCCAACATGTTCACCACGGGTCTGTCGCCAACCGGAGATGAGCCGTTCACGCACTTCATCTCGTCGGGCATGATCGAGGACACGTTCGGCGCGGTGCTCACCGATCCTGCCTTGATGGCATCGCTCTGCGTGAACGCCGGCAGGCAGATCACCGAGGTCGAGTGTGCGGCTCTCCTGGCCGCGTGCGACATCAGCGAAGACGATCCGTTCGTTGCGCTGGAACGCCTGAACCTCGTGATGCTGACGGCTGAGCAACTGGCCGAACGTGCGGCGGCACGACAGGCCGCAAATGGCGGGGTGGTGCTCAATGGCTAAAATCTCCCAAGACCCACCATCTGGAGAAGCAATGTCATCCGACACCCAACCCGGCAAATTGCTCGACAGCCACGGCCAACCGATCAAGCACTCACGCGTGAAGCTCGACTTCACGATCAACATCCCCACGTTGATCTCGATCATCAGCCTGAGTGCCGGTTTGGCGACCTGGGGCGTGCGCACCTACTACGAGATGAGCGCGCGCACTGATCGCAACACTTACGACCTCGCCGTTCTTCAAGATCGCCTTCGTGCGATTGAAGGGCAGGTCACCCAGGTACGAGCCGACAACAGCACCTCGGTGCAGGCTCTACGCGGCGAGATCCGTGTTGATCTGCTGGAGATCAAAGGGACTCTCAAAGACCTCATGTTCCGCCAGCCGGGCGGCGGTCGCAACCTTCAAGAATGGAGCCGATAGATGGCAACTAGCAAGTCTCTTCCCCGTGGCATTCGCGCGAACAATCCGGGCAACATCGACCGCAACCCCGCCAACAAGTGGCAAGGTCTCGCGGCCGACCAAAGCAGCGATTCGCGGTTCTGCGTGTTCACCGATCCGACCTGGGGTATCCGCGCCCTGGCCGTGACCCTGACCAGCTATCAGGACAAGTACGGCATCCGCACGATCAAGGACATCATCGGCCGCTGGGCGCCGGGCCACGAGAACGACACCGATGCCTACGTGCGCATGGTCGCGCAGCAAACCGGCCTGACGGCAACGATGCGCCTGGATCTGCACGACTACCAGTTCATGGAGCCCATCGTGCAGGCCATCATCCGCCACGAGAACGGCAAGGGCCCGCTGAGCACGCCCAACACGTGGTACGGCCAGGACGTGATCGACTCGGCCCTGGCGCGTGCCGGCATCGTCAAGAAGGCATCCATGGTTGCCAAGGTGCCCGTGACCCGCGAGACCGTGGCTGCGACCTCGGTGGGTACGCTGGGCGTGGCGCAACTCGCGGACATGGCCCCGCAGATCTCGGCCGCGCTGGACAAGTCGCAAGACAACCTGTCCTCGGGCTCGTGGGTGCGCATCGTCATCGGCGTCGCCACCATCGCCTTCGCGGTCTATATCGCGTGGTCGCAGGTCAAGAAGCACAAGCTGGGGGTGGTCGAGTGATTACCGTGCTCATGGCCCGCCTGCAAGGCTGGGCGCTCACCACGCTGGCTGTCTTAGCCGTGTTGGTGGGCGCCTACGCTTACGGCCATCGCACGGCCAAGAAGGCGGCGAAGAAGGAATCGGATCTGGCCGAGGCACAGCGCGCGACGGCCGGCGCGAAAGGAGTTGAAGATGCAAGGCGTGAAGTCGATAAGCTGCCTGACGGTGGCGCTGCTGATGAGCTTCGTCGTGACTGGATGCGAGACGACCCCGCCGATCCGCCACCCTGACTTCTGTGCCACGGCCGCGCCGATCTTCATCAGCAAGGCCGACGTGATCTCGGATCGAACGGCTCGCCGGATCTTGGAACACAACCTCTCCGGTCGAAAGCTCTGCGGTTGGTAGGATCTAACCGCCAAAAGGAAAGCCCGCTTAGGCGGGCTTTTTCACGTGTGAAGCTACCTACCCCTTAGTCATCTGCGTAAAGGCGCCCTGCGGTCGATCCGATTGGCTTCGCCAAGGCCAGATCACCCATGGCTCTAGCCAACCTAGCGCGACAGTGGCGAACATAGGCCTTCTTTCGTTCGACGTAGGCGGCCATGGCTTCCTCGGCGGTCGGATGCGCGTAGCGCTTGCGTGACGAGTTCGACACCCAACGGCGTTCTCCCCAGCCATCGATCCAGAAGCCGCACTTGGTCACCTTGGTCACGGCGAAGCGGAGCAATTGCAATTCAGGGGCGCTCACGCCATATCGGTCGGCGTCAGCGTCGATGACCACGGAGTAGCGTTTAGCCTCGTAGCGGTAGAGGACTTGATCGGTCACAGCGACTCCTTTTGAGCCTTGGCCGATCTGACCACGCTCTGGCCCTTGCTGGTGATGTATACCTCGCCGTACCCGACATCGGTGTAGCGGATCTTGACGTAGTTCTCGGCCGCGAGCTTCTGGCAATAGCCCGCGCCAGATCTCGTGGCCTGTTGCGACCATAGGCCGCGTGTACCTGTGCGGTGGCCGGCCAGGAAACGTTGAGCGATAGCGCCGACCATACAGCCGGGGTGCGAGGCGATGAACTCCAGCACCTCCAGGCGCTTGGGTGTGAGGTTGAAGGTCATGGCGTCACCGGGGCCGAGAACCACGTGCGCAGTGCGTTGCTGCAAATGTTCGCGATCTCGCTCTTCGTTGCCGCGCGCGGCTCGGCCGAGACGAAGCCGGCTTTCGGTTTGAAGTAGACATGCGCGAGATCCTCGCCGACACGCTTGCGCTTGACCAGGGTCACGGTGCCGCGCCGGCAATCGGTCCAGTGAATCTCATCGGCCGCTTGCTCGTAGGTCTCGCCTTCGGTGTATTCGGTACAGCCGTCCGGTGCGTCGAGGCCTGTCTTGCAGGTTATCCAGGCCTGCTCGTCGTGCAGCGACTTGAGACCTTCGCCCGGCTTGATGGTGCGCTTGGTCATGAGCACGGGGTAAAGACCTTCGGTCGTGTTACTGACCTCCTTGTACTTCCAGTTGATCAGCGAACCCGCGACGATCAGCGACTTGAAGTGCCACGGATGGTCGTGGATCTCCGACACGCCTTTGACCTTGTAGCGGTCGTCCCAAACGTGCAGGCGGATGTCGTCCGTCAGGTAGGTGCGCAGCATGCCGAAGCCCTGCAACGTCCAGTCGTAGGCGTGCGGGGCCGACAGGATCTTGTGGACCAACGCCTTGGTTGGATCGAAGTCGATGTTGAACTCTTTCACCGTTTTCTCCTTAGAAACAAAACCAGCCAGGGCACTTGGTGCACTTAATCCCACCGCCGCGTTGCGCGACAACGTTGTGTTTGCAGTTCGGATCTGCATCCCACAGCTCTTCGTCTTCTTCAAGCATCTCGTCGAACGTCTTTTCGACTTCGGCGACGAACGCAGAAGGCGCCGGACGTTTACACATGAAGCGGCCGGGCATTCCAGCGCTTGGCGGCGCGAAGTGACCATCGCCAGTCAGGATCTCGCCGCAGTTCATGCATTCACGAACGCCCTGAAGACGATATTCGATGGGGATCTCTTGACCCTTGCCGACCGCAGCCCGAACCTCTTCTCCGAAGCGCATCATTCTGACCTGCCGCAGCTTCCATGCGTTGTGCCTGTTGGCGTCGCGTTGTTTTCGGTTCATCGTCCGCTCCTTCCACGCGTGCGCCATGAGGGGCCCTGTTGACGTTCCAACGACGCGAAGGCTTTCTTGGCCCGCTCGATTGCGTCGTCCATGTTGTTGACCGCCATGCGGGCACGAGCCATAGCGGCCGTCTCGGCGCCGAGCGAGGTCTTGTTCGGCTCGCAGTCGTAATGATTGCCGGTGGGGCCATAGCGCGGCTGGCCGTCGAGCACGGGCTTCTTGCAGATCTCGCACACATGCGCGGCCGGTTTAGCTGCACGCACTCGATCAATGCGGTCCTGCGCGACCTCGCCGACTTGCCCTGAGCCCTCGAACGTCGGGGCCGTGATGTCGCACACCCGCTCGATGTTCTTCATCATGTCCTCGGCGTCGGCGATGCAACCGCAGACGGCCCAGGCGTGGATCTCGTCCGTGATCGATCGGAGGCGCAGGATCTCTTCGGCCATGGCGCGCACGACCAGAGGTGGGAGTGGCTCCGTGGTCGAGACTGCGTGCAAGATTGCTCGACCGATGTCTGCGCGGTTCATGCGTGATCTCCGAAGAGGCCTTGAAGGAAACGGAATAACAACGACGGCGTGCGTTCGTTGAGTCGGTTGCGCCCACGGTGAGTGATGTAGAACCGATAGCGGTAGACCTTGGTGTTGGGGATGGATTCTCTGGTGAACTCGACGCAATGCCAGTCAACCATGTCGAAGGTACGCGAGTAGACAAACGGGCGCCACTGGCCGGTCTTTTCCGCGATCTCATTGCCGAACAGTGGGCCGTGATCGCGCAGCGCTTCAAGAATTGCGAATTGCTTGTGGGTGAAGAAGCCATTCATTTCGAGATCCTTTCGACAGCAGCGGCACGCAGTGTGTCGAGCGCTCCTTTCTCACGACCGCAATATTTGCAGCGTGGCGTGCCGAAGCCGCGCCGTTCAAAGACGCAAAACACGTCCTGCTCGGCCATGCAGTAACTGGCGAGCTTTTGATCCATGTCCTCCATCTCTTCGAGGTTTCTTTCGACAGATTCACGCTGCTCTGCGACTTCGGATCGCATGCCGTTGATCATGTTCGCGACCTCGGTGGCGCCCTGCTTGCGGCCGTCCTCGTGACCACGGGCGTAGCCGTGCTTGCAGCCCAGGCGGTAGCTGATCGCTTGACCGAAAAACATGACGACGATGCAGGCCATCGTTGGCCAGAAGTATTCAGTGACTTCCATTTGCAAGCTCCATTTGGTTGAAGGATTCGATCTCGACAATACGCTTGGCCTCGCACTTGGCGCGGTATTCAGCGTCCTTTCGCGCCCAGTGGGCTTCACGAAGCATCCGTGCGAACGGTTCGTTGTTCATGCGATTGACCGCGTTACACGCCTCGATCTTCAACGCCCGATAGATGCCCGTGTTTTCCTTTCGAGTCATCCTTCGATTGAGTACGCGCCAGTAGCCGTCGCGAAAGAAGATGTGCGGGATCATGGCTGCTCGTCCTCGTCCATACGGGCCAGCGTCTCCCAGGTGTTTTCGACCCGCTCGATGACCGCCTGTTTTCTGAACGCCAGCCAGGGCATCTCCATGATCTCGTTGCGCAGGTCAGCCAGGGCACGGTAGCGGCGGTTCGCGGCGCCGGCCTGTGTAGCGCGCTCGCGGATGCACGGAACGGCCATGGCTGCAAGCATCGGCGCCTTGCTGTCGTTGCTGCCCCTGGTCGTGATGTTGCGCACACCGTTGGTCGGTACGTCGGCCGGACGCCAGATGTGCCCGCAGTTGTGGCACAGGTGCGAGCGGTGCGGCGGGTTGGTCCATGCAATATCGGTCTCTTTCCAATCCGCGCCATCTTCGGGCATGTCGGGGCGGTCAAGGTGCTGCTGACCGCAGTTCGGGCAGAACAAGATCATGTTGATCGGGTCTTGCGCGTGGTCGGGGCGGCTCACGATGCGCATCAGGATGCCGATGATCACGAGCACAGGCACGGCGATCACCAGAAGAACGTCGGAATCGAAGTCAGCCATTAGATGTTCCTTCCGATGCGATCCATCGCTTTTTCGAGTTCGGTAATACCGCTCTCGATGTTGAACAACACGCTCTCGCCGACCGACTCACGGATGCCCGCGAGGTGCTCGATGATCACGGTCATGTCGGCCGACCGTTTGCACGTCTCAGCCTCGATCAGCTTGCGCAGGGTGTCGGCCGATTGCGACGACTCGATGGTGCTACCGTCGCCCAGGCGCACGAAGCTGGCAACGCCACGATACGCAGAGGCACCCAGTGCTACCGTGATGGCCTTGATGTCGTCAGCCGCAACGATGGCGACGAGACCGTTCAGAGGTGCGTAGATCTCGATCATGGTCAGGCCTTCCGCGTGCGCCGGATGTTGTCCGACCAGAGGTATTCGCCGTCTTCGATACGCGTCACGTGGACGCCGAGAGGCACGTCCGGCGTGAACTCGGGGATGCGAACCATCTTCGTCAACGCGTTGAAGTCTTTCACGTCACTCACGCCGGGCACGTTGACGTTGAGAACCGGACGCACGCCATCGTGCCAACGTTCTGTGTCGGCATGCGTCTCGACCGGCTGACGCACCACGGCGCGCACGTCCGGCACCATCAGGTAGGCGCCCATGCGTGGCGGGAAGCCCGACACGAGGCGGATCGTGACCACTTCGTCGCGGGCAAGTGCGAGGTTGATCACGGCTTGCACGCATTCGAGCGTGGTCTTCATTTGGCTTTCGGCGTAGAGCCCGAGCGCGTCTTTGATGGCATCAGAGATCATCGCGTTGTCCACGACCCCGTTTTCGTCGGGGAAGACGCAGGCAGCAATGCACGCGTCAATCTGGTCTTGGGTCAGCAACATGGTGTTTCCTCAGTAAATGATCTTGGTATCGCGGCACGTCATGATGAACGTGAGTTGCGGGGCCTTGCCCGTTATGCGATGACGGATTGACGCGGGATCACAGCGCGTCACGAATGCGTTGAAGTCTCGATGAGCTTGCGTTTCATTGGTGTCGCCGCAAGCAGCGAGCACGACCACGCAGACCAGAACGAGCACACGCTTGACTGTCAACATGGTCGTGCTCCTTTCGTCAGAACGAGTCGTCGTCGGCCGGAAGCTCTTCTTCCAGGGCTTCGGCGATCAGGTTGAGCGCGGCGGCCAGGGCGCGGGCGATGGCGGGCACGTCGGACTCCAGCCAGAAGACGCCGTTGCGCTTGCCATCGGGGCGCGCGGCAGGGCTGAAGCCCATCTCCTTGATCCGGTCAACGCTCAGTTCGACCTCCAGCTTCTTGCAGAGGTCCGTGGTGGAAATAGCGGCCATGGTTGTTTTGCCTTTCAGTAGCGGGGTTGGTTGATCAGAGGTCGTCGCTTGTGGGGCCGGGGTCGTTCCATTCGATGCCGGGGTTGGCACCTTTGGTACGCCAGCCGTGTTTGCCTTCGGAGCCGAACGGATCTGCGCCGGGGTTGTCGGCGTAACGGTCGGTCGAGCCGAAGCCGCCCGTGCCGCGTGCGGTCGTGCCGAGTTCATCGACGACCTCGAACTGCACGCGGGGAATCGGGATGATCATGGCCTGGGCAATGCGGTCGCCGGGCTTGACGGTGAAGTGTTTAGCGTTCGTGTCGGCCGTCAGCTTGACCATGATCTCACCACGATAGTCAGAGTCGATGATGCCGACGCAGTTGGCGAGCCGCACGTCGCTCTTGAAGCCGTGGCCGCTGCGCGAGAAGATCTGCATGACCCAGCCGGGCGGGATCTCAACAGCGAGGCCAGTGCGGAAAACGCCAACATCGTCAGCCCACATGGAGCTTTGTGCCCAGGTGTTGTCTTCGTCCCAGTCTGCCGGCGCAACGGCGTGCAGGTCAAAGCATGCGGCCTGGAGCGACTGGTAATCGGGCACGATGGCCGCCTCGTGGAGCTTCTTCAGCTTGACGACGAGCGGGTCAGCCATGCAGGTGCGAAAGGTATTGGTCATGGTGCGACTTTCAGGTTGATGTCGGGAACGATTGCGGCGGGCTTGAACACGACCACGTAGTGATACGTGCCAACCTTGGCCGGTTCGAGTTGTTCGATGAAGTACGTCACGTTGTCGGACAGCCCGAGGAAGTGCTTCTTGTACGCGCCAGGGCCGACCTTGCAAGTGATCGAGACCTTTTTCGGGCTGTCGTCATTGCCTCGACTGCAAAGCCCTTCGATGCTGAGCATGTAGTCACCCGTGATGCCGTTGTAAAAGACGACGCGGCGATTGATCTCGAAGTTGTCGGCGGCTTGTGAGAGGTTGCGCGAGGCAACGTCGGCGTCGGAAGAACAGGCGCCAAGGCCGATGGCGGCAAGGAGTGTGATGAGGGTTGTCTTTATCATGATGCTCACAGCGATGAAGGTTGAGGGGCAGGTGATGGCGGCATGCGCCCATAGCCGGGAGGGCGTTGAGGCATGACATATCCGCCCGAGGCTAACTTCTTGGCAGCAGGCTCGGGCAACTTCACGCCGTCGGCCTGTAGACGCGCAATGCGCTTCTTGTGCATGGCGGCCGAAGCGGCGAAGTGCTCGCTCCAGGCCGTGTCCTCGACGAGCTTCAGCATCGACTCGGCGAGTTGCTGTTGGGCCACGGTCTCGGCCGTCGGTGCCTTCGCGTGGCCCCAGCGGCGCGCGAGGTGCGCCAGGATGAAGGCCAACACGACGAAGATGCCGAAGCCGATCACGGCTTGGATGTTGTTAGACATCGACGCCTGCTCCTACCTTGTCGTTAAGTAGCACATGAAAGACCTTCGTCAACGCCTGCACCGAGGCTTCGGGCACGTGGCACAGACGATCACTGTTGATCGCAAAAAGTGCGACGATTTTCTTGGTCGCATCAACGCCGAACATGCTTCTGTAGTCAGTCGCGGCTTCGTTCATATCGGCCCGCGTGAACTCGGACGGCGCCACGGCTTTCTCGGGGATGACGTATTCGCCCTTGTCGCCGACGACACCGGGAATCGGCGCGGCCGAAGCGATCCCGCCCGTGGCATAGCTCACGTTGCTGGCGAACTTGGTGTTCTCGATCTCGTTCAGGTAGGTCACGATGCCGGCGAGGTAGTTGATGCCGCCCAGCATCTCGTTCACGCGGGCCTCGTGCGTCGGCAGGTTGATGCCTTCGGTGATCTTCTTGACGGCCTGGAAGACCATGCCGAGCGGCGAGTTGATCATCTGGCTGATCGACTGCATGCGCTGCTTGTGGAACGGGATGTCGCCGCCCAGGTTGTGGCGGGCGTGACCTTTGCCGCTGGCCGCTTGCTTGTAGGCCGAGATCAGCACGTGTTCGAGCTTTTCGTAGCCTTCGGTCGTTTCGGTGTCGTTGAACTTGAGGGTTTGCATGTCGAGGTACTCTCCGATGAATGCTGCAAGCAGCGGTTTGATGAATTCGGCTTCCCTGTAGCGCCGCCAATCGTTCATTTGCGCCCAGTGGGCGCGCATACTGTCGGCGGCACTCTCGTAGAAGGGTTCGTTGTCGTCTAGCATTTGCAATACTATACACGAGAATTTTCGTAACCGAAGTGAATTTTTTGTCGTCCAAGGAATTCGGCCCGGGTCAGTTCCACGGTCAGACCGGCAGCAATGCTGTCGCCGTTGATCGGCAAAGGCTCACCGGGCAAGGTTGCCCAGTAGTCATCGCTTTCCGGGATGTGCCAATACCGCACGCCCGGAATATCGAACTCAAGCATGCCTTCCTGCTTGATCGCTTCGATGGACGACTCAGCCTCATAAAGGCAAAGAACCGGGCGACGCCCGGCTTTAACCTCTTCGCGAATGTGTTGGCGCATGAGCGCCAGGGCCTCAGCCCGCTTGTTGGCGTATTTCATGATCAGAAGTCGTCATCGCTAGGCCCCTTTACGCTCTTCTTCAGATTCATGAAGCACGACGCAATGGCTCGGGCCTGCCACTTTGCATCGTCGAGCGCGTGATGGGCCACGGCCTTCGGATCGTTGATGCTGCCGTCACGGTGGGGGTCATAGCCGATCAAGTAGTCAGCCACGTCAACCACGGTGCGCATGTCGCGGATCGAACGGAAGTGCCATGGCTCCTTCAACCCCACCGTACCCGTGTCGTAGGCGTGCTCCAGCCACGTGATGTCGGCCGTAGCGCCGTTGCCCCACGGCTGTACCTGGCCGGGCAGCGCGCGACCCCAGGAGGTGAACTGCTGCAACGCGGTTGCGAGTGCGAGTTTCAGGCGGCCGGTGTCCTGAAAGAGTTGGCGCGCCTCGGCGTTCTGCCGCATCCACCATGCCACGGTCTCGCCGTCCACGCGCGCGTTCTTGCAGGCGCTCGCGAACTCGATCTCTTCGTAGTAGGTCTGACCCAGCTTGCCGCTGCGTCGGTCGAACGCTACGGCGCCGATGGCGATCACTGGTGCGTCCCAGCGCTTGCCCAGGCTTTCGCAGTCAACGGCCACGTCGATGTATGGGCTCTTCATTTCACAATTCCTAGCGCCGCGTGAACGGCAGAGCGAGCGTACCGACGGACGTTCTCTGCGTCCGCGTCGCTCAGTTGGTTGACGGTGGTGCCATGGATGCTGAAGGCCAGTTGTTCCGTAGCCGCCGTGTAGTCGATGGCGACCGCAGGCACATCCTTCATGCCCAGGGTTTCGATGTACCTGTCAGCACCGATGCTGGCAAGGCGGCGCAGCGTGCCCTCGGCCGCGCGATAGGTCTTGTCCTGCTTGCCATGCAGGAAGGCGCTCACGTAGGCCTTCTCGATGTGCGGCAGCATCGACGCAGTGGGCGGCAAGATGTGCGGCCGGGCGATGTAGAACGGTGTGACCTCGCGGATCACCTCGTGCCCATCGGGTTTCTTGCCAAGCACACACGTCCGGTTGCCCGAGGTGTACGTGACGACCCAGCCGTCAGGCGTTGTTGCGCTCATATTGCTCACGCTCCTTGTCGGTGTAACGCCAGCGGAAGTAATGCTCGGTGCCGTAGCTCTCGGACCAGCAGGTCAGCGTGCCGTAGGCCGCCTTGATGATCACGCGACCCTCGAACAACGCCTGCCCGGTGAAGTCGTCGTTGTCGCAGATCTCGATCTTGATACCGGCCTTGGCGAGCAACTCCTTGAAACGCAACGCGAGCACAGACGGCAGATCGCGCAGCGGGTGGTAGAAGTCGTGAAGCTGCATGGCTGACATGCGGATCGTGATCTTGTGCGAGCCTTCAGAATTCGTCATCAGCAGCGACATGCTTGGCTCCCTTCTGCGCGTAGGCGATCCACGAGTAGGTCTTCCCCTGGCCGCGCCGCGCCTCGTGCATCGGCCCATATGCGACAGGCTGACCCTTCTTGTCGTGCGTGCCGTGGGAGTACCACTTCCACACGTAGATGTCGCCGTCGATGTCGTCAACGGTTTGCATGGTCATGAGCCCCGTCTTGACGCTGCGCAACAGCAGCACACCGTGAATCGGAATGCCGGCCTCACGCAGTGCGTTCATGACGTGAACGTTGTGCCCGATGTCGTTGGTGATCGTGCGCAACGCGTCTGCGTCATAACGCACTTCGATGATCTGCATAGATGGTCCTTAAAAATCGTTGTCGTAAGGCCCTTCGAGACGCCACACGCGCACACCGGGGCTCTCGTGTGAAGGGTCGTCGTAGGTATGGCGAAAGCACACGCCCAGGCCGGCGCGCAGGAACGGCTTGCGCAGGAACTCGACATCAGCCAGTTGCGCGTCAGGCACGAAGAAGGAGTCGCGGCCAGGGATGAACCGCTTGAACTTCTCCACCAGATGCTGCACCGCAGGGTCAGGCGGCCGGCCGGTGCGCGGCTTGTAGGCCGGGTCCGTGATGAGCACGGTGTGCTCGGCCAGTAGCTTGATGTCGGACTTGCGCATCTCAGACGTGGCGAAGCGTCTTGACGCGTTGCACGGCGTTCTTCGAGATCACGCCGGCCGCCTGCGCGCGGGCCAGTTCCTCGGGCGGCATCGCATGCACAGGGTATCGGCTGTGCCATGCGTTCTTCGCCATGTAGAGCAGGTCAGCGTGCACGCGCTGGGGAAACTTCTCACGAAGCTCGTTGTAGATCTTCGTGAGGCCGGGGCGACGCTCTTCAGCGTACTCAAGACGCGACTTGCTCATGGTCAGATCGCGTTGTCCGGGTGTTCGGCCAGGAGCGCGGCCCAGGGCTTGGGCGGCCACTTGGCGGCACCATGGTTGGCGCTGGCCGACTCGGGCGTCTGGAACTGCGGACCCCAGTTGTGGCCGTCCCAGTGGCTGAAGCCGATGGTGACCATGCCGTCGAGCGCTTCGCTGTCGATCACGGCGTCGTCCTGCTCGGTCACGTAGACGCCCACGCGCGCGGGCGGCACTTCCTTCGGGTAGAAGACGGAGATCTGGAGGATCTCGCCCGTGGGCATCACGACTTCGCCGCCGATGGGCACCTCGAACATCTTGACCGTCGGCTTGGGCGTCTTCGAGATGGTCGGGTTTTCGTTGCGCAGGAAGGCGTCGGTGTCGATCACCAGGGCCTGCGTTTCGCCGACGGCAGGCGGGCTGAGTTCACCCACGGGTACGTCCTTGGGCGGAATGTGCCCTTCGATCTTCGGTTCCTTGCGGAGTTCGTTGTTCATTTAAAAATCCTCGTCGTTGGTGGTGGAATCGGACTCGTCGGCCGGGCCGGCAAGTTCCGCGCTGATCGCGGTCACGAGACGACGATAGGTCGTTGCCGTGAGCCACGCGATGGAAAAGAACGCGGTGTCTTTGTCTTCACCACGCTCTTCGTTGTTGCCTTCGTTCGTCGTGCCGATGGTGCAGCCACGGAAGCACAGCTTGTCGTCGAAGCGGAAGGACATGAGCGGATCGACTTCGCCTTCCTCGATCCAGTCCATGCCAAGCTCGTGCACGTCGTAGTCGGCCTTCAGCAGGGCCTGGATCTCGTGGGCGCCGATGTCGCGGTCCTTGACGCTCACAACGCGCTTCTCGGGGCCTTTGAACTTGCCCTCGCTACGCGGATAGAACACCGCTTCGCCGTGCGTGTCGCGGGCCACGCCGTTGAGGTAGCTCACGACGCTCTTCTCGAACGACAGCGGGCTCGGCGTGAAGTCGTAGAAGGTATTGAAGAAGTTGAACACGATGTCGCAAACCGACTGCGCCTTCTTACCGGCCGCGCAGAAGACGAACATCTGCGACTCGGGCGTGATCATCACGTAAACCATCTGTTCACGGATGAACGCCTTGGGGAGCATCTCGAACTCCACCTCGTCACGGGTTTGCGCCCATTCCTTTTTGCTGCCAGGGCGGCCGGTGAGATCTGCCAACGCGGCCATGCGCACCTTGACCTCTGCATCGCGCACCTTGGCCGGTAGGATGCGTTCGTTGATCTTGATGCCCAGCAGCACAGCGGCGCCGTTCAGGTCGAGCATGTAGCGGTCGTCGCCGTCGATCTCGGCAAAGCCCAGGCGCGAGTACGAGCCGCCCGAGGGCTCCATCGCTTCGACCTGCTGCGTTTCGATGTCGTCATTCAGGTTCAGCAGGCCGGCCATCAGATCGTTGCCGGTGAGGTGCTTGGCGCCGTCGTTGACCGTGAGGTTGTAGACGACAAAATTCTTGAAAGGGTTGCTCATGGTTTACTCCTTAGATCTTGATGACCTCGAACGCAGATACGGGGGTGCCATCCTCCCAGCAAAGCCCAGGGATGGGTCGCAGTTCGTCCAGTGAGTGCCCGTGCAGGATGCCGCTATTCACTACGAGAACCTTACGCATCACCTGATTGAGCGGTGTGCTTTGGGCGGTCACGCGTTGCAGCGTGCGAATGAAGAACTCGTCGTCCGTTTGGCTGAAGCCGATGATCTTGGCGTCGGTGCTCATGTCGATGTCATTCAAACCGAACACGACAGCACGGTCGATGATTGCCACGCGGGTACGTTCCACAGAAGGCCTCCAGAAGTCAGTAGGGTTGAAGCCGCCCCACTGGCACAAAGCCAAGAAGTTCGGCACGTCGGGTGCAGTCTTGTTGTTGCGGATGCGGCTCAACGTCGCAGGCAGCACGCCAGTGACCGTCGAGACCTCACGCATGTTCATGTCGCGCTCGTGCGCCTTGTTGTTGAGTGCCAGCCAGAAGGCAACGCCGTCAAACGCGCCCTTGGTCATCTCGCGGTCGCTGGGTGCTCCTGGCATTACCAGCCTCGGCGAAGAGTGATCTCACCAGCGCGCGCTTTGTTGGCGAGCTTGGTGCCTGCGGGCCAGCCGGCGCGCGGCATCTTGTGGTGGCGTTCGATGCGATAGCCGCTCTTCGTGCGCTGACGGCGCGCAGGTCGGCCGCTGTCGGCGTAGTCCTCGTTCGACACGAAGAAACGACGGTCACCGGCCGCCGTTAGCGTGTCGATCAGTTGGCCGGTCTTTTCAGCGGCCATCGTTGCAGCAGCGCTGAATGCGGCCATGGCGGCCGAGGTAATGAGCTTCACTTGGTTCCTTCCGAGAGTTTGTCGATGATGCGTTCGGCCGTGTTCAGGTCGAGGATCGCAGCTTCGATCTTCTTGACCGCTGCATTGGCGGCCATGCGTGCGCTGACGGCCTGGGAGAAGTTGGTCTTGGTCTCCAGTTGCTTGGTGCGCAGGTTGACGTTCTCCCGCGCGAGGTGGGCCGCGTCACGGATGACAGCGATGTTGATGGCAGTGGTCATGATGATCCGATGGTTGAAGGGATGACGAGTTTAATCGTCCTTGCCGATCACGGAGCGCACGTCCGAGGGCGGCGTCACGCGAGCGAAAAAGCGGTCGTTCGCGAGCACCTTGATCCGTGCGCGCAGCAGGTCCAACTCGGCATCGCTCATCAGCGCGGTCAATGCTTCGATACGCTCGAACGCGGCCATACCGGCCGTCTCGTCCATTGCTGCGTCGGTCACAGAGGCCTTGCACGTGCCCTGCTGTCGCTCGATCTTGTCCAGAATATCCAGGGCATGAGCAACCGTCGATGTGGTCTCGAAGTCCGACGTAGGCTCGGCCGCGCGACGCGCTTCCGCGTGGCCCAGGCTCTTAGTGTGATTGAAAGCCAGGAGTTGCAGCGTGAGTTGCCGCGTCATGGCGTTGATCTGGTCCGTGGTCATCTCCAAGAAGAGATCGCCGACCACTTCACCGTCGCTCTCGTTCTCGGTCAACTGGCGGTGCGTGGTCTGCACCTGTTCGGAGAAAGCCTGGATCTTGGCAACGAGTGCGGCGCGGCCCTCGTGTTGCTTGACTGGGGTGTAGGTGTAAGTTGCCATGGTTAGAACTCTTTCTTAGGGAAGGGACGGTGGTTGTTGGGAACGACTTTAAGGCGATAGACGTAGACCCAGGCGGGAAAGCCCATGCCTCGCATCTGCGTCAGACCACTCGCGTGACGGGTCAACGTGCCACGCGAGTACATCTCGCCGAGATCACGACCGAGTTGCGGAATCTTGTTCGCGCCGAACGGCATGATGAAGACCTGCTTAGGCTTGCACGCTCGCTCGTATGCATCAACGAACCCTCGGTCGAGAACATCGACGCTTGCTGTAAGCGTGTTGGTGTCGATGTACTTCTCGATCCAGGCGAAACGGTCGAGGGGCTTCACGGCTGATCGCCTTCCTGGGGCACGGTGCCTTGCGCCGGGGCGTTGGCACGAAGCTCCTGCTTCAGGCGGCGTACCTTACGTTCCATTGCGTTGATGTGCTTGCGCAGAGCGGTGCGGGTGTCGTTGTAATCGGTCTCGGCGACGTTCACTGCGTTACCGACGCCCCACTCTTGCAACAAACCGTGGTGCCGTGCCGCTTCGTCGAACTCGGTGAACAGTCGCTCGCTGGTTGGCGTGAGGGTGAGGGGCTTCATAGCTTGATCTCGGGGAAGAGACGCACGAGGTCATCGGCGTGCGGCGAACGCATCGGGTGAGCGCCATAGCGCAACGAGCGAACGGCCGACGCGATAGCTTCGCCCTGTTCGCTCGTCAACCCTGCGGCGGTAGGCACAGCCAAACGAGTCAGTAGTTCGTCGGCCGCGATGGTCGATTGGTGCGCAGCAAACTCGATGTTGTTCTTGGTTGCCTTATGACCGACGAGCATTGCGGCCATCAGTTGGGTTGCGATCTCGGCGCGTTGGTTGGTCATGCTTGTTCCTTTCAAAGATAGACGAACGTCGTCTTGGGGTGGGAGATCACCGTGCAGGCGATCCCTTTGTTGTCGATGTAGTGGCGCTTGACCTTGCACGACACCGTGGCCTTCTGGCCCTTTTTGATGAAGTCGGCGCGGCCCTTGTAGCGAAACTGGTTGCCACTGTCGTCGGCCATGATGAACCAGTAGGAGATCCCGCTGTCATAGTGACTGAACGAGTAGCCTTGCACCTCCATGATGTGCTCGCAGGTCAGGTCGAGCGACAGTTTGTCGCCTTCCTGGCCGACGTAAGCACTGGCCGCACGTTGCTTGTCGATCTTCTCTTGGTTGGCCTGCTTGAACTCGGCGATCCGGTTCTGCCGTGCGGCCATAGACTCGAAGCACGCCTCGACCTGCTTGGCGCTCAGCTTGCCGTACTTGTCAAACGACTCCACCATCTTCTGCACGAACGCTGGCAGCTTGTGCACGAACGCTGGCAGCTTGTGCATCGGGTGGCTCATGCGGTAGGCGCCCTCATCTTCACCCGTGTTCTCCAGCGGATAGCCATTGCCCGTCAGCACCTCGTTCAAGAACTGCTGCTTCGCCGAGGTACGGCAAAACGTCTTGCGTGCATTCCAGATGATCGCGCGCTTGGTCGCGTTCTCGTAGGCCTGCTCGTTCTCGATGTAGTGACTGGTCATGGTTGGCGTATAGGGTGGTAAGCGTTTCTGAAGGGTGCCTCGTCCTGGGCGCGAGATCTTTTGCGTTGACGTTTATCGAATGCTAGTGATGTAGTTCAACCTTGTCAACAGAATTTCAGGTCGGGTCAATAGTGTCGTCGAGCGAGATGCACGTGACGATCACCAGCACGTAGATCAGGCCGGCCAGGGTCTGCACGTCGGTCACCTCGACCGTGTAGCGGTTGCCCGTGCGGTTGCTGGCGCGCTGCACGAGTGGATTGGTGTTGTTGCGCAGCTTCACCCGCAGGGCAGGCAGGGTGTCCGGCAGATCCACGAGCCGCAGCCCGGGGTCAACCGCCTCGACGCGGGCGGCCGACTGGCCCAGGCCCAGGCGTTCGATCTGGCCGGTGAAGCCGTTGTTCTCGCGGACCTGGGTGGGCGCGGCACGTTGCACGTCGTCGTCCTTGTGGGTCATGGCGTCGGCGAGCAGAAGGGCTTTCTCGGTACGGCTGGCCTTGGTGGAAGTAAGCATGAAGTAACTCCAGGGTTGGTTGATGAAGGCTCGATCATAACTGTCTATCAAATGCAGTGTCAATGTTTTTCCCGAACTCCTTTGCAAAAGTGTTTGCCGAATGACCGCCGAACGGTTTGGCTGATCGACTTGCAAAAATCTTGAGCAAAATTCCGCCGAAGTAAGCGGCCGAACTCGACAGCCGAACGAGTTGCCGGAAGGCGCCGCCAAACCGCCGACCGAAGTCAAACGCTTTTGGCCGTTTGTTCTGAAAAATGCAGAGGGAAAAACAGACAAAGTAAGCGGTGAGGGCCTGGTCCTTTCACGGTTGGATTCGTTCTAGGTGTCACCGTTCCACGTATACGCGTAGGCGTGCACGAGATTTTGCCGGATGCTCCCAAAACCATAGCACGATCGCTAGGCGTGGCGCGGTGGGCCAGCGGTTTTGGTAGGTGCTGCGCGACGCATGGCCATCGCGGCGCCCGGGGTCTAGGTGAAAACCCCTTGACACTCTCGGGAAGTGACCGTGAGAATCGAGGTTCGATCAATTCACCCTGAGGTTTTGCTATGGCATCCCGTACCCCCACCACGAACCAATTGCGCAAGCGCGCAGCATGGGAACAGATCGCCGGCTTTGTGCCGGTCGAATGGAAAGACAGCCGCACGGCCCGCCCGCGTGTCGCCCCTTCCCGCAATGACCGCAGCCGCACGCAAGGGGCGCAAGCATGAGCCGCGAACGTAGCGAAGCCTGGGCCAATGAGGCCATGCGCGTGAAGTCGGCCAGTGTGCCTCGCACCTGGGCGCCCAGGGCCCGCAAGTCGGAGCCCGTATGGCTTATCTCGGGCCTCGTGGTCATCGGCGTTATCAGTACCTGCGCCCTGGTTGGGTACATCCTGGCCGGTGGCGGGCGTTCTATCCTTTCCGCACTGGGGGTTTGACCATGGCAAAGACGAATCACATGAGTGCCCGCGCGACCCCTGAAGGTCGCGACCTTTTGCTGTATCAGTCACTGTATCGGCGTGCGCGACAGGCATCCGAAGCGCTCAAGCGGCTGTACCTGAAGCGCGACCGTCCGAGCATCGACAAGGATGCACTTTGGGAGGGTCACTACGCTTGCCGACTTGAGGCCGAAAGGTTCGTCTCCCTGGCATTGGAGACCGGGCGGATTTTGACCGTCTTTTACGACGACTAGGGTAAACCCCTTGACACTGCCTCGCAGTGACATCGATAATCCCCATACCGATTAATTACTTCACGAGGTTTCCCGATGGCTTCTATCTCTCTTGGCTCCATGAAGCGCGAACTGTGCGGCGGCCAGTTCGTCATGACCCTTGCCATCGACGGCAAGGCTTTCTTTTCGTTCATCGGTTGGATGAACAATACCCGCCCGGACATGATCAGCCTCAACACCTACGGGTCGGCAGACATGTTGGAACTCGCTAAGGGTCTCGCCGGCCTGAAGATGAACCGCAGCTATCGCATTTCCCGCTTCCTGCCTACCGCGATTGAGGGCGACTTTCGCCGTCAACAGGCCACCGCCCGCGCCATGATCACGCAGCCCGTCGAAACGAAAGAAAGCTATCTTTTGAATTTGCAAGACTTCAGCGAATATCATGCCCGTCGTGCTATGGGCAACCGCAATTGCGCCATGGAGCTAATCAGCAGTGGCCGTGAAGGCTGGCACGTCGAAAAGGATATCGCTGATTACCGTGCGGTCGCGCTTAAAGAACAAATGCGCGCGGCTGACGCGTTCATGAAAATCGCAGGTGTTCGCGGCCTGTTTGATACCCCGGGCATGGATGACGCGCACGCCGTCGAATGCGAACCCTCGCGTATCGACCCTGCGCCCGTAGCGACCCTCTTTTCTGTTCGTCGCTGCGACACATGCGGCGCGATGCTTGACGGCACCGAAGGCGCACATGTGTGCATCGACACGTATAAGGCGAGCTACCGCGAAAAGGCGTTCAATGCTTACGGCCGTTATGCGATCTATTGCGCCCGTGCCAGCGTCACGCCCTATGCGTTCCCCGAGTGGTTCGCTGACTGCTACATGGGCCACGAATCCGACCCCGCCGCTAACTGGAATTGAAGGAAACACTATGCGCCACATTCAAGCCATCATCCGCGCCGCAGCGCACGCCCTTGCCGTTGCACGTGGCCGCTTGGGCCGCCGTGCTGCCCTGCGTCACATTGATGCAGTGCTCATGCGCGAAGCCCGCGCGCAAGTCATCGCCCGTCTGTTCTAACTCCGAGGTATCACCATGACCGAAAAGCACGTTACTTCCATGCGCATCGTCAACATGCAAAGCGCCGCCTACTCTGACGGTACCGCCAGCCTCATTAATTGCACGTTTAAGACGGGTATCGATGCGGCCCGCATCCTGGGTGACGGTACGTTGCAAAACCCGCTCTGCGTCGGTCCTACGCCCGATGCCATCGATCTGACGCTGGCGCCTTCGGATGACTTTCTCAGGAATGTGCTGTGCACGGCCTGCGAGGGCGGTTCGAACTACTGGGCCGCATTCAAGTGCCTGGAAACGCATGAGGGCGAGTACGGGCCGGAATGGCAACGTGTGCGCGTGACGGACGTGGAAGAAGTAGATACGGGCAAGCATGAGGTAGGTTTCACGGAATTGCGCGAGGGCATCCGCCGCATCCTGGCTGGCGATATGACCGACAAAGCCAGCCATGCACAGATCGCCGTGCACCATCGCGCGGCCCTGTTTCAAGCGCTCATCGCAGAGCCTGGGGGCGACGCGGGCATGGTTGACGGCGACCTCGCAGACTGCGTTATGCAATGCGCGGCCCTGGGCCGCATCGTCTACGGTTAAGCACACACAAGGACTCATCATGAAAACCATTGAACAATTGCAAGCCGAGCACGAAAAGCAAATCGCGGCACTCAAGGCAGAGCGTGCCATCGCAGATAAGCTGGTCGCGGCTGGCCTGCCTGCCCCCGACTATGTTGGCGGCGCGCTGTATGGGGCCATCGGCTTGACGTATCGCAGGGTGGGCAACATGAGCGCGGCTATCGACCTCATGAGCCGCTTCCCCTCTATCGTGCCTTTCGCAGTGCTGCGCGGTAGCTTCACCATCATGGCCGTTGAAAGTGCACTGTCTGAAAAGTACAGCGAATGCAAACGCGACACTGGGCGCACCAGTGGTGACTATGCGTGTCGCCTTGACGTGCGGCATATCGAGGACTCGCCTGCGCCCACTGCGGCGCGCCTGGAGTTTTTCACGCGCATCGACGGAACGCTTTTCAGCGTCAGCCTTGAGTTTGGCTCGGGTTACATCGACTCATGCCCTGGCCTACGCCCCAGGCGTGTCGAAACCCGTGGTTTCAGAAACCGCCTTGAATCTGTCACGTTCAATGCAAACGAGGTTGCTTACAGCATGGCCGATGGTTTTCTTAGCTACGGCTCGGGCGATATGGGGCCTATCAAGAAAAGCGCGGATCACCGTTATCTGTTCGTGAGTGATCACGGGCAGGATGAATGCACGATCAATGAATGCTCGCATGCAGTCGCGCAACTTCGCAACCTCGCAGCACAAATCGGAGAATGACCATGGCTGACATTTTCATTCTCAAGGTGTCGTGCGACAACGATGCATTTACTGACGGTGGCCGCGATGACGAGTTGGTCCGTATCCTGCGCGAGACCGCCGACAAGATTGAGCGCCTGGGCGCATCGGGCTTCTTTGAAACGATCCACGATATCAACGGTAACGCCGTTGGATCGCACGCGGTCAAACCGCGCGACTACTTCACCAACCATCCGCTTAGCGCACTCATCGGAGAATGACCATGGCTTACTTCGCGACCTTTTTTCAATTCGCCGTGTACCCCGTGGGCAGCACTGAAGTTATCGAGGCATGTGGAGACCGCGCCATCATCATTTTGGATGGCCGTGAGTCCACGCTTAACCATGAACGCATCGCCGCACGCGTGGCACGTGAGCGCGGCTATGTGGGGTACAAACTCCACAAGGGGTTGATCAACGGCCCGCACGTCAGCACGATGCTGCGCACGGTCTACCGTTACAGCGCATGCCTGCTTGACGGAACGGAACTGTATAAGCAACACACGGCGCAGGCCATCGGCGATGCAGTCATTGCACACGAGGAAGCGGCGCAAGGGCGTGGCCCTCAAATCGCCTACACGTATGACCACAAGGCCGGCCAAGCCTTCCCCTATACAACCTGGGCGCGCGATGAGTCCGGGCACTGGGTTGGATCGCAACACCGTTCGTTTGATGACGTGCGCGCCGCAGTCATCACACACGCTTAAGGGGTAATCATGGCTCAACAATTCGCAAACGTGTCCTGCAAATACGGCGCGCCCATGGGTCGCAGTGCTGACGCAAACCTTGACGACTCGCCTAACTCGGTGCGCCTGTTTCGTGTGAACCTCGATAGCGGCGGTTATGACGATGGCGGGGCTTACTGGGGCACTGGTTGCCGGCTCTACTGTGCTATCGATGCGGACGGCGCGCGTCAGTTCGTGCGGGCAATGACGCGTGAACGTGCGGCCTTTGTGTTGGGTGTCAGTGATCGCGCGTTGAAAGCCAAACTGCATCGCCATGGCCTTGAATACGGCCAAGCGTTGATCGATGGCCGGGCACCCATGCCCATGGTGCAGCGTGGCTCCTGGGGCGAAGTGCAGGGCACGCGTGAGCACGCAATGGAATGGATGCGCGAGTCCGGCCACTATCACGACGGAACACCGAAAGGGGAATGATCATGTTTAGCGCTACCACGTATCAAGGCAAGCCGGCTGTTTACGACTCGGTTTCCCGGGTGTTCTATTTCTGCAATTCTCATCGTCGTGCGGTTGAGTGGGCGCGCGAATTGAACGAGGGGAAGTGATCATGAAAACACACAAAGCCATTCGCAACCGCTGGGCGCTTCGCATTCAACCCGGCGACCGCGTTGACTACCACTCTGCCCGCGTGGCCGGGTGTATCAACAGGGGCACGGTCGAGCGCATCCAAACCGAGTCAACGGGCGTGCGGGTTGTCATGACCTCAGGCGCAACATGCGCGCCGGATGACGTGACCGTGGTGCATATCGAAAAGGGCGCGCCCGTGCTGCGTCGCGGTGCGGGTATCGAAGTGCCTACGACTCGCAACGGTCGGCCCCGCTATCGCTGGGTGCAGGGTTGGTTTATCGACTACGGCCATGGCCGCGTCAGCACGCTCATGCGTCTCGCCGAAGCGCGGGCCGTGCTGCGTGAAGCAAAGGGAAAGCAAGCATGATCAAAATCGAACAAATCGGCCTGCCTGTTGAGGGCACGTCGTGGAGCTACGGCGCCAGCCATATGCGTCAAATCCATATCCGTGACGCGGGTGCACTTTGCGGCCTGTACCCGATGCCCCGCATGGGGGAGGAAACGATTGTCGGCATCAAACCCGACGTTCGTTTCTCGGGCTTTAAAAAGCGGCTTGTCGTAATGAACGTGGCCGGGGCTTACTTCCTCGCCAGCAGTGACGCGCCCGTTAGCGAGTGGCCTGCCGTGTTTGGCGTCGAGGTCATCGGGCCCATGGTCGAGACGCATAAGGGGAAAGCATGAAAACGCTCGAATGGGACAACTATGAATTCAAGGTCGCGGCTCACTTCCTGGCGGCCATGATCAACGGCGACTTCAGCGGCATGACTTCGGATGAGTGCATGGCGTACCGCACGTTTGAACAGGCAGCGTATGCCACCGCAAAGGCAAGCGGGCTCACGGTGGGGCACTGGGCCGATGACCCGGACGACAGTGAAGGCAATGGCTACGGCGTGTGCGCGATCACTGGTGAAGTCGCAGGACGCGTGCCGGTCAAACTCATGTGCTATCGGGCGGTGGATGCATGATGACAACCCCACGCATCCGTAACGTAGACCGCAAGCCCTGGCGCCCTGGTGCATGGATCACTGAAGGCGGCGACGTGGTGTTTGTGCCATCGGAACAGGCGAACCAAGCGGCCATGGCAACGATCAACGGAACGCCCGTAGTCATCGCCCGTGCCATGGCCGCCGCAGATCACACCATCAACTCCAAAAAGGACCAATCGTGAAATTCAAAGACATTCCCCCAGGCTTCCGTTTTCACCTTGAGGGTGATCTGCCCGGCGCGTCCGACCGGGTGAAGATTGACGGCACGCGGTCGATGTTCGTTGACGTGGTAGGCAACACGTCGGGGCCGGTAGAGCGCATGCCAGCTAACACCCTGGTGAAGCCCCGCCCCATGCAGGCCGCACGCCCGACCATGACCAGCCGCGCAGTGACGGCCTATATCGGCGGGGTCATCCGCGAGGCCCGGATGCGGGGCTTTGATGAATCGACGCCCATGCGTGCGCTGGGTAAGGGACAGGCATGAGCCCGGGTGCATGGTGGATGACCCTGCTATCGGGCCTATGCGCCCTGGTGGGGGTAGGTGCTGGGGCTTGGACATACTATGTGGATCGTGACCCCGTGAGTGCTGTCCTAGTGCTGGTGGGCATGGTATTCGTGTCTGCCTTCCTTCAGCCGGAGTCGCCCCTACGCACATAGGCTAGGCCCTACCCTCTGACTCATCGACCCGCCCTAGTGGCGGGTTTTCTTTTGGCCCCTCGCACAGTGCTGCGGCAGGGGTACACACGGGGCGCCTAACCGCAATGGTCGGGCCTATGCATGCCTACCCATGGGCATGGCCCTACAGCTACACCACGAGACGCATAGACCTGCCTACAGCTACACCCTGTGGCAGGGGGAACGGGCGCGCCTGCATGCGGCATGTGCGGGGCTTGGCCCTAGGCAAACGCTTTCCCTTTGCAGGCTATGCCATGGCACGGTCAATCAAACGCGCGCGTTTAAATCGTGGGCATGGGTACGCATGGGCATAGCAGGATGAGCCTACAGGGCACGAACGTGTGCAGGACTGCCCGTGCTATGGCCTAGCCTGCGTTCGCCTCTCTGTGGGGCTGCGCGGGGGCACGGTGGGGCGGTCGGAGTCCCTGGCCGGTTGGCGATGGGTCCCTCTAGCCCTGGACGGCAGGCCGGGAG